>Ga0306883_100260_pt1 | contig 22137 bp, 49 predicted proteins | sample AntDeeMetageno83_FD_190429 | JGI IMG/M metagenome (GOLD analysis project Ga0306883, IMG submission 190429) | Saline lake microbial communities from Deep lake, Antarctica - Metagenome #83 (v2) (version 2) | ecosystem: Environmental > Aquatic > Non-marine Saline and Alkaline > Saline | place...
TTGTAACATACTGTAACATAACGTTACTTGTGTTGTGCTGCGCAGTGTGCTACGCTTAACTAACGACGTACTACTACACACTGTAACATAACGTTACTTGTGTTGTGCTGCGCAGTGTGCTACGCTTAACTAACGACGTACTACTACACACTGTAACATAACGTTACTTGTGTTGTGCTGCGCAGTGTGTTACTGTGCGCAGCACTGTTGCACTTATGCTACAGCTAGCACCTGCTTGTTAGCTGTTATGCTAACAATGTTTGACAGCGCAATTGTGCGCACTTGTACGTTGTGTGTGATGTTGTGTGTTTTGTTTGTAACAGTGTTGTCTTTTTGCAACAGTGCTTTTGCTGCGCTAGCTGTTAGCAATGCTGCTACTTGCTGTTGTGTTGCTGCAACACTGTTAATATAATACACGCTTTGTGCATTGTTAAAAATTGCGTACAAGTATTGTGTTGCGTTTGTTTTGTGCTGCACTACGCTATAGCAAGCTGTGTGCGTAAAGTAATTGCTTGCTGCTGTATATGCTGCTACGCTTGCAGTGCTGTTGCTGCTGTGCTGCGCTGCACTACGCTTTACAGCGTTAGTAAACACGCTGGTTGCAGCTTTGATGTTTGCAAACAGTTGCACGTTTGCAACAACAACTTTTTGCACGTTTAGCGCTTTGTGTGCTGCTGCTGTTTTAACTTGTGTAACATAAGTAATGCTTGCAAACGTAGTGCTTACATTAGCTAGCAACGCTGCTACTGTTGCTGCTTTAATTGTGTTGTTGTTTGCGTGCGCTGCTAATACTGTTTGCATTTTTTTACTACTTTGCTGTTTTGTTGCTGTTAATTAGTTGTAGCAAACAATGCAGCACATTGCAAGCACAAAATGCATTAAATTAAATAAATTTAACGCTTGCACTTTGTTTTGTTTTGTGCTATGCATAAAACACATGCACCGTGTAGATCTTAATATTGTAAATTACAACACATTGAGATGAACGACACATTGAGATGAACGACACAACACAGCAATGCATATAGTGTGTGCCTATTTTAATATGTACAACGTGTCCTTCCAGTTGCTATACAACCACAGTAGCTGAGTTATGCAGCACTTGCAACCTCTATCTGACTGGGTGCAAAGTATACATACACTTCGGCATGCTCTTCATCAATGCCGCATACAAATGTGTTCTCGTCCCAATTGCTATACAACCACAGTAGCTGAGTTATGCAGCACTTGCAACCTCTATCTGACTGGGTGCAAAGTATACATACACTTCGGCATGCTCTTCATCAATGCCGCATACAAATGTGTTCTCGTCCCAATTGCTGCTGGTGAACTCTGTGTCATATTCGAAGTCTTCTTCGTTTTCTTCATCTTCGTCGTTGTCTCTTGCTTGTTCTAGCTGCTCCTGGTAGTCTGTGTGTGCAAAAATCGCATCAGCAGTAACAAACACCATGTCTTCAATCTCGACGCGTGACACGCTGGTGATGCAGTATATGCCTTCGCCGTGTTCGGAGAATGTACCAGCAAAGTCATCTACAAAGTCATTGCCAAAGTGTACAGCAAGTGTCACCAAGTTCATTGCCTGTGTGCTATCAAATTTCATTGTGTGTTCCTGTTTGCCTATACACTTACAATAGCAAATGCACGATTGATTGTCAACAATTAAGTTTAACCCCTATGGCAGCAGCGGGGCCATAGACAACTACTCAGCAGCGGGGCCTTTGAACCAACCGTATGTAACCACCAGCGCTGCGTTGGCAATGATGTACGTCGGCTGCGACTGTGATCTTGTTTTGGAACTCGACATATTCGTGCAGTTGTGTTTCGGTGTGCGATGGAAAGTTGGTCCGCGCCTGGTCCAGTGCTTTGGTGAACGCTGCGCTGTCGCCGCTTGCATCAGCAAGGATGTCGCCTATGTTGGCTGGTGCAGCAGCCCTGGGTGCTTTGGTTTACGGTTATTTTGGGCATGTTCTCGTCTCCGCTTGCGTTTCTGTTGATTGTTTATAACTGATTCACAGCCTGGTTGCAACCCCTAAATTAAATTAGATTTCTGCAATTCAATGGTTGACTTTGTTTTGCTTTTATGCTAATTATTCTCCAACAGCACTGGTGTCTTACTGTTGACTTTCATGTACTTTGATGGAGCCGTATGCAACCACTAGCACAGAGTTGATTACAAAGTATGCTATAATGGTTGCTGTTGACTCAGTCGGGTAGTTAACAATGTAACCAATGGCGCAGCCTTGCATAATCAAAAATAAAGTGCTATATAACATGATGATCTCCTTGTTGCGTTGTTGACTACTTGTAGCAAATGCCGAATACGTTGTCAATGATTAAATGTGTTACCGCATTGTAATAACTACTTGTTAGCCTGGCTTGCGCAGAGCACGCACGCGCGCAGCACAAGAACTCGAGCCAACAGCCTTTTCAGCTGCATCGATTGCATCGTTCCAGGACGTGTCAGCATTGAGATTATCATGTGATACTGCACAAGTCAAGAGGGTTGTATGAGATTTGAGAGCAACAATATCATTTTCTAGCAATTTAGCCTGCACTGATCCGGCATCCCATCTTGCCTGCTGTGTCTCCGTGTCATGTGCCTTATTTGCATCTGCTTGTTCTCTTCGTTGCAATTTTGCAAGTCGGCAACAGTTTGCCGCGGCCTCTAGCCCTCGCAGATAACCCTTCTCCTCGGCTTGACTTATTAACAACTCATCTGGACGATCGGTCATGTCTTTTTTTCCTGTGATTGCTATGTTGTAGAGAGGCCAATCCAGTCTGACACATTCAGCGGCAAATTTTTCAAACTGGTCAGGTAACAGTGGTACCGGTTTGTTGATCATTCCACTCTCCTCGTTCCCTTGTATACTACTATAGCAAATGCCAAGGACATTGTCTATGATTAAATGCCAGGACGCAGTGTTATACTACCTTTAGCGCTTGGTTGCAGTTGCTTGCAAAAACCACCTTATCAAAGATCTGATCATCCCACTCTTTGCATGTGAGGCGGGCTGCCGTCTCTGCTTTTGCAGCAGTATCGTGCCCAGTAGGTCCGCTGCCGACATGCAGAACACTGTTGGTCCATGTGCCGGTGTGGAAGCGATTTAATCCATAAAACTTTGACATCTGTATATGCTCGTTTGTTTTGTTGCCCTGTGCATTTACATTAGCAAATGCACAAGGTGTTGTCAACCCCTAAATAAATCTAAATTGTCAATTTAGAGGTTGACTTTTTGTTACGGCTGCACAAAGACAGTGGTAACAAGCGTCATTGTTACCACTCAAACAATGGAAGGCCATCAACGGCTATGCCGACCTGGTCGAACATAACCCAATCGCATTCTAGGGCTACTGCCCAACGCAGGATAGTGCAGAGCGCTTCGCAAGGGATCTTGTTGATGTTGATCTCGTCTTTTTCGGGTACCGACACAAGACCGCCGTAATTGTGGTACATGGAGTATGACATCGGAAACTCACCGCCTGCTAGGCGCTGTGCCGTTGCTTCGGGTAGATGAGCAATTGATATGTCAAGAACTTTGCGCACAAGGTTAGTACCTGGGTGTTGCTGATCTGGCATGGCTTTCTTCCTTCTGTTACGGCTGCACAAAGACAGTGTTTACGCCCAACTGCGTCGCTGCAAGCTTGGCGCACTGTGCTACAGTTCCAACGTTGCAAAACACCATGTCGTCGATTACGGCATCACGAGTTGCTGCGAATACCCAGGATCCGCGGCCCTTAGCTGGCTTGCCATGCGAGGATATATGGGCTGATTGGTCTATAATTATTTTGGACATGTTCTCGTCTCCGCTTGCGTTGCTGTTAATTGTTTATAGCAAATCTCCTGGGTGCTTGCAACCTCTAATTTGATTTAATTTCGGCAAATTAGAGGTTGACTTTTATGCTGCGGCACGCCCAGATTATTGAGGATATTCGTCGGCGATCAGCGTTGCAAAAGTGTGCATGGCTTCGGCCGGCTGGGCAAAGGTCTCGCGATAAAGGAATTGATCGGCGTCCGCAAAGATCACCGTGTGTGCCAGTCCGTCGAAGAAGACCCTTGCTTCAACACTATTCAGGCGCGCATAAGCGATGGTGAAACTGATGCCAGGCTCTGTGGCGTTGATTTCAAGATCGGTGTTGATGGTGATATTTTCATTTGCTGGTCTCCTGTTGCGTTGCTGTTAATTAGTTATAACAAGTCTCTGAGCCCTGGTCAACCTCTAATTTGCAGGACAGTGCTTGTGTGGTTATTCTGAGCGCACAAACAAATCATATGCAACCACCAACACACCGTTGGTGACGATATACAACAAGAGATGCACAGCTGGCAGTTCCGTATTGGAGAGCAAGTGCCCGATCAGCAGGTCTTGTAAAATCAATGCGATTGTGCTGTAGTACATGTCAATTTTCCTGTTTGCCTTGTGAATTCACAATAGCAAATGCACAAGGCGTTGTCAATGATTAAAAGTCTGGCACAAACTCTTCTTCAACAGCCGCAAGTTCTTCTTCGGCGTCGTCAACCGCCGCTTGCGCCACAGGGCCCAGTGTCAGCTTGTTTTGGAACTCGACATATTCGCGCAGTTGTGTTTCGGTGTGCGATGGAAAGTTGATGCGCGCCAGATGCAGTGCTTTGGTAAACGCTGCACTGTCGCCGCTTGCATCAACCTGGACGTCGCTTGTGTCAGCAGCTTTGGCTTTGGGCGCCTTTGGTGCTTTGGGCGCTGTGGCAGGCTTTGCAGCTTTGGCAATGCGGTCTTCTTTGAGCCCTTTGGCTTCAAGGTACGCAATCGCATCCGGCTTGCTCAACGGCGTGTCGAGTTCAAAGAATTGGATGTCTGTGTGGCCTGCGTCAACAAGGATCTTTTCGCGTGTTGCGCTTGTGGTGAAGCGGAACAGGCTTTCGCCTTTGTTGGTGCTGATGCCTGCGCGTGTAAAAGTCTTAATCATTTTGTAGCCCTTTGTGTTTGTGTTTGTGTTGTTGTTAGCTTGTACATTAGTTGTAGCAAATGCACCCTTCGCCGTCAACCTTTATTTTTCAGTTAGTTCGTAAACATCAACGGTTGACTTTTCAACCGATTGAATGCTAGCAGAAGAACACCTTGCTCTTACCAGGGATTTGGCTTCTGATTCTGTGTTTGCTGTGACACGGTATGCGACACGGACGCTTTCGATAACAAAAAAGCTTTTCATTGTGTGTTCTCCTTGCTTGTCCTATGCACAATTAGTAGCACATGCACAGGACAGGGTCAACCTTTTTTAACAAACAACGTTTCTATTGATGCACCATCGTAGCTTTCGAAATAGCCCTTCCATTCATTGGTGCAGATCGGCACACCTTCGAACTCCATTGGCGGGTGGTCGTCCAGATATTTCGAGTCTGTCCTGTCGTCCTCGTCCAGTGCATCGACCAGCCGCTGAGCACGCACCTTATCAGAGAACGCCCACAGCACAACATGCTTTCCGGATTCTCTTCCGAAGCTGTCGCCAGTGCCGTATGTCACAATCACCAGATGGATTTCTTCACCTACTTCGACAGCAGCGTCACCTGGGAACAACCCAACATCGAATGCCCGATCTTCGGCAATGCTTGCGCTCTCGTAGTGGTAGTTGTGGTCCTCGCGCCATGTGTGGTCGTAGGGCGAACCGTCGCCGCCGTCGTCGTCTCGGCTGCCGTGGTCTGTTACATCGATTGTAAAGCGCATGTGCTTACCCTCTTAACAGCGAGTCCATTGACTGCTAGTGTGTTGCTTGTACTCTAAGACTAGCAAAGTCTGGATTGTCAGTCAACCACTTAGATGCAAATTTAATTAAATCAATTTCCACTGGTTCAAAGTCTTTTAGCTTGACAGGCACCTTCATACTCTCCATCCTATAGGACAGAGCAGCAGCAGCGTTGGCCAGCGTGTCGTTGGGATAGTATTCGGCAAAGTTTCTCAGCCGTGCCATTATTGGTTGAATTTGATGTGCTTGCATGTTATACTCTTGTTGAGCAGTTTACGGTCTTGCTCAGGACACTGGTCTAGTACAGCTCGTCAATGAGCCGTTCTTCTGGAGCAATAGTCTTCCAGGTTGTTTCGTATTCGCCGCGCCGGGTAAAGAAGCCGACTTCAATCACGTTGTATCCGCCGAAGTCGCCGCGGTCGGTATATCGGTCTGCCCATTCAATGGCTTCGGCAGCACTGTCGGTTTCAAACAGCAATTCTTCTCCAGCCCCGCCGAAGTCGCCAAACACTCCGTAAGTTTTTTTAAGCTTGTTCATTGTGGTTATCCCTTTGTGTCAATGTGTAAACGAATATTGCTGCCGCGATCAACGGTATGACCCAGTCCGATCTGCGATGGCGTAAAAATTGTACGAACTGTGAACCCTGCTAATTTCAGCCGTATGCGCAGTGCTGCATAGTTGTCCGCAGTGTAGTTCAGAATCTTAACGCTGCGGCCAGTTGCAATAGCATCATTGAATATAGTCGCACCTCGCTTTCTCTCGGCTACTGTGCCGCGTACAATAGCCATTGCACGTTTTGATGAACGTTTTTTCATTGTATGTCTCCTGTTTGCTTGTGTGTTAGTTTTAGCAGGAAATAGCTTTGCCGTCAACTACAAATACACTGTTTTCATCAATTAAAATTTTGTTGCGCTCTGTACCAAAGATGTTTATGCTTGACAGCAACTCAACGGTGTGTTGCAGTGTTCCGCCAAACTTTACGCGAGTGCCAGTGACAACCCCGCGGTACACTTGCTCTTGGTAGATGCCCTCGATGATTTCATTTGTGCGATCAAACATTATGCGCTCCTTGTTGCCCTATATATTAGTTGTAGCAAATAGTTATCCAGTTGTCAACGACAATGCGCCCCTAAGAAGGATTTCTTTTGCAACATCCTCAATTGGGACCCATCCTGCAAGTCTGTCTCTGTCTACATCCCAGTGCGTCGGAATGGCGTCTGATATCATCATAACCTCAACTTCCGTCCACGGACCAATGTTGCTGCGCGGCGTGCAGTAGAGCATCTCCCCAGCTTGTACACTGATAACTGTGCCGTCAGTACAGGTGATAGGTCCAACCGGCACTCGGTAAGCCCCTGCCATAATCTTGAGGTCAATGACTTCGGCTGCTGCTAGATGCTCCTGAAGTGCTTCAACGATTTGATCAACAGTGTCCATGTTCGTTCTCCTGTGTATCTATACAACAGTTATAGCAGATTGAAGCAAGGTGGTCAACCTCTTTGTTTCGATTAATTTCTTGCGCATCTCTTCTTCCATTGCATGCTCCACGTCTAGGATCCAGCCGTTTAATCCGTCGTCGAACATACCGGAGGCGTACTTGTCACCGTACCTCTCGCAGCAGCGCTCAAATATCTGCATTGCACCTGGCTCTAGGTCAAGATCGACCATTTTAGTTCTCCTGTTTGCCCTGTGCACTTACAATAGCAAATGCACAGGGCAGTGTCAATGCCTTTTTAGCAGAATTCGTAATTGCAATAGTCCCAGCTGCCCTCGCCCTGTGTGCGGCCGGTGCTGAACATCTCATCAGCCGGACGGCGTGCGCCCTTGCGAATCATCACAGTGTTCAACAGCTCTTGCACGCTAACGGCCCGCCCGCTTTCATCACACACTGTGTTGCCTGGAGTAGCAAGTACCGTCATCCAGTCGTACAGTGTGTTGATGCCCTGTGCAGGGTGGATACGCAAGGAGAACACCCAGCCATTGCTGCTTTTGCCAAAGTGCAGATCTTCAGCTTCGTTTGTTACTACATAAAAATTGGTGCTCATTGTGTGTTCCTAACTTGTTTGCTTACATATATACTAGCATTTTGAAACATGCAACGCAACCCCTAAATGTATTAAATTAAATTATTTTAGGGCTTGTTCAACTGTTGATGTTCAGTTATACATTAAGTGAGGTCCAGGGATAGTGGGAAGCCGGGAGTGTTGGTGAATCCTGAGGTCCGGCAGCGCAGAGACACAAGCAGGCAGGGCAGCGTTTCCACTGCCCTGTATTTAACTGCACCAATATGTTTCGCTGCGCGGGCTGCAGGCAAACGGTGTGTTGACACGCTCCTGAAAGTCTTTGCTGCCCATCATGCTTTGACGCGTTACAATCTTTTCGATGTTGTTGTAGAACTCGTTTGTTTCAGTTATTGCGTATTCTGCTTTGATCATTGTGCAGTCGTTCTTTGCAGCGCGTGTCAATGCTGCCTTTGCTGTACCTGGGTTTGCGTATGTCTTGCTGTTCAACAAGCGCGTGGTGTCTTTGTTGTAAACTACATGTGTCATCTTGCATTCCTTTGTTTGCCTGTGTATTAGTTATAGCAAATGCTCACTAGGTTGTCAACCCCTTGACACGCTTTTTCTTTGCCTCTTCGGCAATTTGGTTGTAATACTTGCCCAGGCGGCTGTTGCCTTTTGCATCCTTGCGCAGCCAGTAAACACGTTGCCAGTCCTGCAGCATTCCATGCTTGATGTAATACTTTGCAGTGATCACACCGCACCGACCGTCGCCACCGTTGAAGCCAACTGCATTGCGGTGTCTGGTGATGTTGTCGCGCTGCTCGTCTTGTGTCTGGCGGCGCAGCAAATGCACAAGCGCTCTTCCAATTGCATGAGTACCAACGGCGTCGGTGCGTTCAATCAAAGAATTAAATTCGCTGCGGTTCATGTCACTGTCCTTTGTGCTGTCCTGTGCGTTCACAATAGCAAACGCACAGGAGGTTGTCAACAGTTAATTGTAAAAAAGATGATCGTCGATTGTTACAACTATATTGTAGCTTGCGGCCCAAAAGGGGTTGACATAGTTTGCGTGATACATTACTGCATCGTCTACAGGACTGGAGCCGTTGCGTAAGAAATCGTAAATTACAACTTCTGCGACCAACTGCACATCTTCCCATGCGCGCTGCGCCACAACATTGTCTGGGATGGCATCGCTTAACCCGTCACAGTACCAACTGAACTGGCAACGATGCAAGCTAATAGGTGACCCGTCCATTGGCCCTTGCCTGACAACGCCGCAGATGGTATCGTTGTAACGTGCGGACTGCATGCGGTTGAGTGTGACCCAAGCAACTGCAACTTGACCTAGCGTGCTCTGGTTGCGAGCTTCAAAGAAGATGTTCTTTGCAAGGCAGCGCACCTGTGCGTCGCTGAACTCCTGCAATGGTACCAGGTCTGTCGGGCGTGCCTGCGGGCGAATTTGATCAACATCTGTGGTTTGCACATATTGCAAGACATGCGGCGCCGCAGCTTCAACTGGCGTGCCCGCGAATTGCGTGCCTGCGATTGTAATCATTGCGCCCAATGCTGCAATGTTCGCAGCATGCGTCGCGACTTTGAAAACTTTCTTAAACATTGTATGCCCTTACTTTGTTTGTGTTTGCCTATGCACTTACATTAGCAAATGCATAGAGAAGTGTCAACCCCTTATTTTAGAATAAGTATGATCGCAGTAGGCTAACAGCGGGGCCGATGGCCTACCGATGGCCTACTGCATCGTAATGTGGTTTGTGTGGCGCATCGCGTCCAAACCACATACCGAATGCGACTGAGATCACAGGAACTGCTGCAACGATTAGAAAAAGATGGTGCATTGTATTTGCCTCTTGTTTGTGTTTGCCTATGTATATTAGTAGCATATACATAGGACGATGTCAATGACTTATTTTAGAATAAGACCCGGGCAACAGCGGGGCCTGTTACAATCTCAAGTGTTAGAGTTTTCATTGGGACTTTGTAGCATTTTGCAATCGTTTTTCCATATGCATTTTTGATAAAATGCACATAGCCACATCCAGGGACATGACGTTTCACAAAGGCATACGCATCTGGAAGGATTGCTGCAATCTCTGCCTTTGCAGTCTTTCCAAATGTTCGTACTCTAAGTTGGTGCGCCATGTTATTGCCCCTTGTGCTTCTGTTTGCGAGTGTACTTGGTCTTGTCGCGTATAACACGAGTGCGCAATGCGCCAGTGGCACGAGCCATACCGTGTGCCTTGTTGCGGTACACCACGTCGGACTGTTTGATTAGCATTTTCATAGTGTAGCCCTTTGTTGTTTGCTTCTAATTACTTATAGCAAATATACAAAGGACTGTCAATGGTTATTTTACACGAACGGAGATTGACATTGTGCGTCCGCGATAGTTGATGTCTGTGGCGTCAACGCCTATGTCCTGCAGCGCAATCTTTGCAGCGTCAAAGCCGCCCTTGTGGAACTCGACTTTGTCCAACTTGACTTGGGTGTGTACTTCTTGAACGCTGGTGCTAGCGCGGCATGTTTGGAACACATTCTTCCACAGCTTTGAATTGTCGCGCAAGATGGTTTCGACCATGCTGCACATCTTGGTATGCGCCGGGTTGTCAAAGAACACTTGGTGCCGTTTGTATGCTGCTGATGCGCGTGCGTCAATGTCTTCCAGTGCTGCCCAAGAGCTTTGGCCTAAGCCGTTGTTCTCATCTTCAAAAAATTGCATTGTGTGTCTCCCTTGTTTGCCTATACAATAGTTATAGCACAAACGAAAAAGTGGTGCAAGCTTTATTTGCCTGCACCACTTTATTTCTTATGCGTCTGCAGTTTCTGCTTCAATTGCAGCAGCTTCAATTGCAGCAGCTTCAACGGCCTTTGCAGCGGCGCGCGCCTCACGTTTTGCAGCAGCAGCGTCTTTTGCAGCAATGGTTTCTGCGAGCAACTCTTCGAGCATTTGCTCACGCACGACCTTCTTAATGAACTTGCCTGCCTGGCGTGTTGGAATTGCATCCAATGTGGGCAGCTTCATTGGGCGGCCGCGTTGCTTTGGCTCTTGTGGCGTGTTTTTTGCAATGTAGTCAGCAATGGCAGCTTGGGCAACTTCGCCTTCGAATTCTGTCATTGGCTGGATTGCAATCGCGGCATCGAGCTTGGTAGCTTCTGTTGCAAGCTCAACAAGATTGATGTCTTTGTGTCCGGTATATGTAAGCATGGTAGCGCGGGCTGCGATGTCGTTGCTGAAGCGCACTTTTGTGATACCGTTGAGTGACGATACGCCTGCGACTGTGAATGTGTTAATTTTGGTCATTGTGTATTCCCTTTTGTTTTCTGTTTGCCTTATAAGCGTGTTTGCTTACTTGTTAGTTGTAGCATTATGGAGCGATGCTGTCAATAGTTTTTTTTTAGCATTGCGCCATCTTTTTTATTCTTCTGTTTCGATGTCGTCTTTGTCCAACTCAAGTGCTGCACACAACGATTCGCCAAATTGCGCAGATATGTCTGAGTCGCTATACTCACTGCCTTCCTGCGTTGCGTTGTAGACCTGATCGGCAAGATCTTGCGCAGCATCAAAAGTTTCTGGAAGCATGCCATTCTCAAAGTCAACTAGGAATTTCTTGTATAGTTCCAGCGTGTCTGACTGATTGTGTCTCAAGCGTTCTTCCTTTAGAAACGCCGTTTCGTCCTGGATTTGTTCTTCAACAACCTTGATTGCTGCCTTAACTTGATGTGCGGCGTAGCGCTGCACTGCACCGGATGCATCGTTTGTTGTGGAGTCTGACATGTGTGTCTACTTGTTGTTTGTTTGCCCTGTGCATTTATTTTAACAAATGCACAGGGCGTTGTCAATGCCTAATTAAGATACTTTTACAATCAAGCCATCTTTCATTTCAACCTTTGCAAAAAACTCGCGTCCTTTGAGGCCAGTCACTTGCGGGCGGTGCGCACCAACAAAGCTGCCGGTTGAGCGGTATTCATCGCCAAACATGCTGGTCTCACGATACGCAAGTGCTTTGCCAATTGACGCCTTCAATTCTTTTTTGCTAGCGTACCCTGTAAATAACATCATCTTGTGTTCCTCTTTGTTTGTTTGCCTATAAAACAGTTGTAGCATCAAAGGGGCCGGTTGTCTAGCCCCTTTGTTAAATTATTTTGTTAGGATGTAAGGTTTATCCCATTTGCCGATGTTGATGGTTGTGTAGTGGCTGCAATGAAAGTAGTCTGACTGCGAATCGTTGTGGTTAAAATAGTCTGGGCCCCTCATTGCAGCCAGCAACTTCTTTAGGAATTCTGCGACATTGCTCGAGAAGTGCTCATCGAGCCAATACTCGTTTACCTGACCAAGTTCGTCGTCGGCGAACTTAATTTTGCCCGACTTGATGGTAACCACCAAGCTACTGTGATGACCAACAGAGATGCTGCCCTTCATGTTGTATTCATTGAGCACTGCTTTAATAGCAGGTGCAAGCGCTTTCTTTTTGTCTTGTGATACGTATGCCATTTTGTCGTCTCCTTGTTTGCCTATAATTAGTTATAACAAGCAACACCACACTTGTCAATGCCTAAATGTCATAATAAAGCCCTAGCACAGAGGGCACTGTGCTAGGGCTATGGAGGAGAGCATGAGGGCTGCTATCTCACTCCGTATACAACTGAACAGGGCAGTTCAGTTGTATAAGTGCCGCACCTATTAGGGCAAACGCAGCGCGGCACTTTATACTGTTAGGCGGTGCTTTACGCTCGACGCATAACAGTGTTTTCCGCCATTGCTTCCCAATTGGTTGGAAACGCTTTGGCTAGATCAGCTACTTTCAAAACTGTCCTCAATGACAATTCACGCAGCCTCTCTTTGTTTAGGTCGACAAACTCCAAAATCTCTGCTACTGTTTCCTCTGTGAACCGGTATTCGTCTAGCATGCCTTTGGCAGTGATGTCTTGAATGCGCAACATCTTCTCGCGCGTGGTATCAATTGTCAAGTCGATGTAGTGACAGCGCGACTCAAGTGCAGCAATATGTTCTGCAAGTCGGCCTCGTACTTTGCTGAACTTGACATTGGTAACAAATATTGCACTGCCTTCAAACCTAAAGCTGTCCGGAATGCCTTCGGCTCGCAATTTTCGACTGTCGCTGTTCCAGTGCAGCGTGCGACTTTTCTTTGAGTCCAGCGCTGCTTTGAGCAAGTTCAATGACGTTTCGTCTGTGAAGATTGTGTCGCAATCATCAAACACAATCACATTGTCTTTGTCGGCAAGTTGATAGAGTTTGCAATACAAGCCCAGCGGGCTGATAGCGCCTTTGACTGTTTCGTATTTCTTTCCGCTGCCCAACGACTCCATCAAGTCGTGCCGCGCCAGTACTTCTTCAATGCCATGTGACTTGCCAACGCCTGGAGGCCCACTAACAATCAAAGCGCGAACATCTCCGCACTTGACAGCCTTTGTCATTTCTCTTAGCATCATAAAGCGCTCGGTGGTGCGCTCCAGGATTTCCTCGTCGGTCTCGTCGTCCTCAACAGCGGGTCCTGCAGCGCCTACAGTAACAATACTGTCTGCATCTTCGACGAACACTTTGATCGCACGGTCCGGAAATCCAGGAACCTCTTTGCCGTCAACTGTTACATAGCCGCCGCGCACGCCTACCTTGTAGCCTTGCAGCATAGGAAGAATGCTATTGGTCATGTCTACGTCCTTGCCGCGTAGCTTGAACGTGCCGTCTAGGAACTTAACTAGTTGTGTTGTCATTGTGTGCCCTTTTTATTTACTCTACGTTTATTTTAGCATTGTCTTGCAGCAGTGTCAACCTGGAATGTGTCCAGTTGTATTCAAGTAAAGCACCCATCCCAGTGCAGCGAACACCAGCACCAGCACCACGGGTTTCATCATAACGCGCACAATCATAACCACTGCGCCAATGACCAGCAAGCTGCCTAACAGTACAACCAACACATCAAACATTTCCATCTTGTTGCCCTCTCTCTTGTTGTGTTGTTGTAGCATGTTAGCAGGCGGCGTGTCAACCACTAAATTACCAGGTAAGGATGCTGGTCATCTAATACGTCGGCACCGTCTGTTTCTACAACCGGGTAGTCGTCGGCCAGCGCATAGTATTCGTCGGCGCCGCTGACATATACTGTGACATCGCATTCTTGTTGTTCAGCACTGAGGTTGTCAATAAATTCTGCAAGTTCTCGGTAGTTCATCTTGTTGCCCTCTCTTGTTGTGTTGTTGTAGCATGTTAGCAGTGCAGTGTCAACGACTAATTAGTGATCAACAAGGTCGCAGTTTTGTGCTACGCGCTGCAATACAATCTTTTCTGCTCCGGTGAATTTGATCCGGCTCATGATCTGCTGCCCGCGCCCCGCGATAGAAATTGCAAACTCAGATGGTCCGCCAATGTCTACCATGCCCAGGCTTAGTGCAGTGAGTTCGTCTCCGAGGATCGACATGCCAGATGGTGATACTGTTGCGTTGATGTTGCTGATCTGACCATCTACGTAGACACGCACTTCGACCGTTGAGTCTGGATCTCCTAAGCGATATAGGTGTGCGTCCTCTGTGCCCAGTGGATTGATAAAATGCAAGAACACTGAATCTATACAATGAAAGGCAAACCTGGCCCTGTCGTTGTGGTCGTACATTTTGGTTGCCTCGTTGTTGAACCCGGACTGGGCGAACGGACTTGTGTATTCCATGTACCCTGTGTAGTCAACCATTGCGACGCCACCGCCTTCGTTGCTCGGAGAGCATACAATTGCGTCCACTACAGACTCACAGAAGTCAGCCGCTGCGCTTAGTGGAAACGATGCCAGTGCAGCAGCTACGCACAATTGACCTAGTTGTTTAGTATAACGCATGTTCATCTACCTTTTTGTTTGCTCTATGCATATGTGTAGCACGTTGCCAACTGGGCGTCAACTGTTACTTTGGCAAACAACCAACAGTTCATTCAATCCATAGAGCCTGCCGCCGTCGGTTTGAATCTCTTCAAAGGCCAATTGATGTTCCTCACCGGTGTCTTCATCGCGGATACCAACAATACCTTCGTCTGAGTTGCAGTAGTCAACTCGATACCACTCCATCGCCTGGGTTGCATAGAATGTGGCCTGTTCGGCAGCAGCAGCAATTTCTTCGATGGTCTTCATGATGTTGCCCTTTGTTACTGATTAATCTTGCAACTGTGTCTCAATGAACGAGTATCTGGAACCCGACATTGTTGGCGATGCATATTCGTAGACTGTGTCGCCGTCCCTGTTCTGGAACACGACCAGCACATGGCCTTTGGCACTTGGCTTGTGGTTCCGGTGAATTGTAACATCACCATTTGACGATGTGCGAATAAAGATTTTCATATTAAGTTGCCCTCTCTTGTTGTGTTGTTGTAGCATGTTAGTAATGCAGTGTCAACCGTTAGCGCGAGAACGCCACAGCCAGTTTGTTCCACGTTTGGTCGCAGTCGGTAAACCCCATTGGAAAGAAGTCTTCAACTGGCACGACATCAACGAACTCAGCCTGCGCAGGCACTCGCTTCTTAAGGTATGCTGCAAGGTCGGTTGCATATGTTTCGCAGTCACTTACAGTAACACATTGCGGCGGATATACGCCAGTAACGCTTACGCAAAATAATTTCATGTTGTAGTCCTTCATTGTTTGTTTGCCCTATGCATGTACAATAGCAAATGCACAAGGCAGTGTCAATGATTAAATTACATATGGTGATCTCTGTAGGATTCGAACCTACGGCCTAGAAATTAGAAATTTCTTGCTCTGTCCAACTGAGCTAAGAGACCAGCATATGTAATCTGGTAGGAGGTAAGGGACTCGAACCCCTAACCAAAGCGTTATGAGCGCTCTGCTCTAACCAATTGAGCTAACCTCCCGGTAGTGTAGTGTAGTATAACCGGACTTGAACCGGCACGCCCGAAGGCAACGTGCATTTGTTGGTGCGGGCGATGAGACTCGAACTCACACTCCGAAGAACAAGATTTTAAGTCTTGCGCGTATAACCAGTTTCGCCACGCCCGCACTGTTGGGCCTTTTTAGACATGCCCAGGTCTAACTCTTGCGTTTCAATTATTTAGTCACATTACACGATTTCTATTTCTATTTACGAATAGGGGAGCTTCTGATTGGGTGTTGCATATATTAACCTCAAGGAAATGATTGATGTGTTACGCGGTTGCGTCGGCGACCTCGTCCAGCAAGCTGTGGCTCACATTCCAGGTCATATTGCCCGCTTTAACTTTGGTGCGCTTGATATTGATCTTGATCACCTTACCAGTGATCGTGCCGCGGTTGCCAGCGTCAAATCGAACTGTGGACCCAACTGTGATCCCTGCACGTGACACATAGTCAACACGCATGCGAGCTGCATCCAGCACCCTTGTGGCGTCTGCTTTGTTCATGCTGTGAATTGTATGGAGTACATCTTGGATATTCATTGTGTGTTCCTCTTTGTTTGTTTGCCTATACAATATTTATAGCACAAGCGCGTCAGTAGGTCAACCAGTTATTTAGGTTTTCCAATCAATTCTTTTGCTCGAATAAATTCCTGGTATGCGTCAACTGTTGACTCACATGCAAAGTAGGCCCGCCGTGTTCCGGCGCCCAGTGTTTCAACTGTGTTGTCGTCGCGTATCTTGAGCTCAAGATATTTGAAGCCAGCATAGTTGCCTGTGGCGTGAAGAACGGATTCGATGTAGGCAGCAACCGATTCGCGCTCATCTGCATTGGTGTTCTCCGAAGCAAGGAAATGATTTGCCATTCCCAGCAGTGTGCCAACTTCGATTGTCTTGCGTGCCATGTTGTGTTCCCTTGTGTTGTGTTGCCCTATACACTTACAATAGCAAATGCATAGGGCGTTGTCAACAGTTAATTGGTGCTAGTCAACAAGTTCTTCTAAGCTAGCCACTGCCAACTTGATGTCTGCAAGCCGTTCTGCAGTGTTCCAGTAGCGTCCGTTGCCTGCAAAGCCGTCCTGGATGACTTTTTGCAGTGCCGTCGCAGCATGGCGCTGCTCCTTTTGTTTTTTCTCTCTTGTCAGGTACGTGCGCAAGTCGTCTGCGTTTATCAAGCTAGGACCCCATTCGTCCTTGTAGCTGTCGCCGTACTTGTCAAAGCGCCGCTCGCCTAGTTTGGGTACATCAACAAAGATGTGTCCGTGTCCGTTGACTTTGGTAACAGTGCCAAATGCACAAGAAGTCAACCCATATCTGGTGCTGCGAGCTATGCCAATTTTTTGACCTACTACTGCGTCTACTAAGTTAAATCTCATTTTGTGCCCTTTTTGTTTGCCCTATGCATATTAGTAACATATGCACAGGGCAGTGTCAAGTGAATTATACTTCTAATTCAGTTCCAAAGGTTGCATCGTCGAGCTCTGCGCCGAACTCCACTTCTCTGCTCTCTGCGAACAACATTAGCTCAACTGCCAGGCTGCGGGCTTGAGATTTATCCAATTGCAGCATGTTAAAGCCGTCTAAGCTTTTGACGCCTTTGGCCGGGCGCTGGGTAACTTGCAAGCAGGTTAGACGATCGGGTCCACCCCAAAAGCGTGTCTGTGTCAATTGGTTTTGTGCAGTTCCTGTACCTGGTACGTTGCGAAGTTGTGTTGACATGGTGTGTTCCTTTGTTGTTTGCCCTATGCATATTAGTAACATATGCACAGGGCGGTGTCAACCTTTATTCTGCAATGATTGCATTGGCACCGAACTCAGTGAGCACTGGTGTGTGGGCCGGACGACCGCGTCCGCCGGTCTGCACGCTCTCGAATGCAACCAAGCCGCGGTCTTCCATACGCTTGAGTAGGAAGCGGCTGGGGGTAGCTTCACTGTTGCCTGCAGCAATGGCCCGGAGTGCAGCTTGCAGTTTTGCAGTCTTTTCAAAGATCTCTTTTGGGCCGCGCTTGGCTTGCGTCGAAGTTGTCATGTTGTTTGCCTCTTGTTTGTGTTTGCCTTAGTTTACTCTAGCAATTATCTGCTAGCATGTCAAGTTGTTTTACCAGCTGCTCTGATAATAAAATGTCCATTGTTTGAACGTTTCAGGATTGCCCAACAGCTTGTCAAGCCATTCTTTTGTATCTGTGATGTTTTTCATATACCACTCGTCGGGCTCAGTGCTGCCAAAGAAGAAGCCGCTAGCAGTGGGTAGGTACAGCGCAAAGTCTGTGGGTGTTGCCAAAACAGACTTGCATGCTAGATGCAACCCTGCTAGCTGCTCATTGGAGACTTCAAACTCTTCGCATTCGTCAACGCCGTCTTGCACATTGTCAACGAACCATTTGTGAATTGCATTGGCCTTGCGCCAGTACATGAGTTCAACTGTGACTTCGTTGACCTCTTGACCAACTTCCAGTTCTGGAAACAATTTGTTGATAGCAGCAGCAGTCGCAGCGTCGTCGTCTGAGCTGCTCCACAAGTAACGCTTGCCTCTAAAATACATGTCTAGTCCCATTGTCGTCTCCTTGTTTGCCTACTTGCTAGTTATAGCAATCTGACAAGTTAATGTCAATGATTAATCTTCGTTGTTTTCATCTTCGACATTGCGCAACCTGTCCATGTCTTCCATCATGGATTCCATCAAGTTAAACATAGCAGTGAACGCTGACATCTCTTCGCAGCTGAGGTCGAGGTCCAAAAGGTCCTCGGCGTCAACTAGTGCATTGTTGCAATCGCGCATGGACTGCAATGTGTTTTGAAAGCGGCAGTAGCTCATGTTTGACATGGTGTGTTCCTTCATTGTTTGTTTGCCCTATGCATTAGTTTTAACAAATGCACAGGGCAGTGTCAACCAATTAAAATCCGCGCAGTCCAGACATTTTCATAAACAACGAGAAATCGTCCCGTTCCGGACCAGTCACGTAGTCCAGCAAGTGTTCGGCATCGACGTCTGTTACTTCTTCCAGCGCCTGTGCGTTTGTGATGCCGTAATGGTTGGCAATGTTTGAGAGTATTGCAGTGCGCGTCTTTGCCGGTACACTGTCTAGGAATTTCTGTGTGTTTTTGGATTTGCTCATCTTGTTGCCCTCTTTGTTTGTTTGCCCTATGCATTAGTTTTAACAAATGCACAGGGCAGTGTCAATGACTTATTTTGAAATTGTTGGAGTTCCAGCAATATCTTTGATGTTGACAACCACACCTGGCTTGTCTACTGTGGGCGCCAACAACTTGGCAAGGATTTTTGCCATCTGACCGAACGCCTCAAGTGATTCCTTGTTGGCATCGTCAATCAGTTGCGGAAGGTATCCGCCTACGTGGTTGGCAATGTCCTCTTCTGGAGTGCAGTCGTATGCATAGCAGCTTCCTAGCTGGCTCTCGCCAAACACGTGATTGTCAACCAGTATCTGAACCCGAACTATATAGTGAGTGTCGGTATAATCGTTTATACGTTTGACCATTGCCGGGATGTCATCTTCATCTTCGTCGAATACAGTGTCCAAAGGAGTGTGGTCCACACACCAGCTGATCACTTCAGTGGCGTGTCCTGTTACTCGCCGCGACGCTTCTGTCCAGTTACCTGACATTGGTGTGCTCCTCAAGTGTTATGGGTGTCGTGAACTTAGCGTTGATTAACTGATGCGATGCTGGCCCAACGTAGCCCATGCTCTGCGCAGGATAGTGTACCACCTGGATCGTTGTTCCGCACTCACCTTTGAACTCAGCGTAGACATAGCTGGTGCGTTCTGTGCCATTGAGGTCAAAAAAAACTTTACATGCATCGTTGTCTCCTTGTTTGCCCTATGCACATTACTAACATGCGCATAGGGTATTGTCAACAATTAATTACAGGTAGCGCAGCACGTTCTCCAGCGATTGCAGCTTCACACTGTTGTCTTCCGCAATAAACCACATGTTGGTAAACGCATCAAACACATAGGTGTATTCCTGTGAGATGCTTTCTTGCATTTCGGCAAAGTCAACATATCCGTTGGCTTCCTGCTCAGTTTCGGCTCTGTCGCGCCCGTATGCAATACACTGCCCGCGATGGTTGCGAGCATTATTGAACTCAACTTGCTGGCCCAGTACCTCTCCCAGTATGCTGAGATTGCCCAGCTTGAGCAATTCTTGTACCTGCTTGCCTGTGGTGTAGTTTTCTTGCAGGATCTTTCCATTGTGGCTGGGATAGCCATCGCTGTGGCAGTAGATGCTGGAGATTGTCCCATTGAGATCGCGGAATGCTATAACTGAACGAGTTGACATGGTGTGTTCCTTCATTGTTTGTTTGCCTTATGCATATTAGTAACATATGCATAAGGAGTTGTCAATGGTTAATTGTATTGTCCGTCTGCCCGCCGTTGCATGTTTTGCAAGTCATTGTTGCACATTGCATCCAACCCAGCAACGGCTTGATCCACGGTGTTGCCGTGTGCAGCCATGAATAGGTCACCGTGTGAATCCAACAACGTGTGGTTGAGTTCTTCTATGCGGGCGCGCCATGGCGTAGCCGATCCAGGCACAGACTTTATCTCAATTTTGATAGTAGTCTCGCTGTCCAGCAGCGCTATCCATTTTTCAATATTTGCAAGCATTGCACTGTCTCCTTGTTTGCCCTATACACATTACTAGCATATGAAAACCCCAGTGTCAACAACTAATAAAAATAAAAATAACCATTGACCATATCTGTGCAATTTGCTACAACTAATGTATAGGCAAACAAGGAAACAACAATATGAAAACGCATAAAGAAGTTGCTGCTGCATTTGTAATTGCAAGCGACGCAACATGGGAAGATCGCCAGGAGCACCATGTGGACGACTGGGATATGCTGGATATGTTTGCAGGCGACCACACAGACGAGATCACCTGTGCCCTATACATAAGAGAAGGTAAAATAAAAGACCTGCACAAAAAGCTCTCACGCATGGACACCGCAGCTCGCGAAGATGTGGGATATGCGGTACACGCAATTTGTCCTGCATACTTTAAGAAACATTTTGAGCCAAACGGCTGGAAATGTTTGGATTAATCATTGACAGTGGCTTGTGCATTTGTTAAACTATTTTCACAAGCCACCACACACAACCTGGAGACACACCATGACCTACCGTCAAGCTCACACTGCCATGCACCTGTGCCTAAGCTACTGTGAACTCACAGCTGAACACATCCGGCAGTGGAATGCAATTGAGGACGCGCTGTTCGACCTGACCACAGTGGATTTCCAGCGCGTTGCTCAGTCGGCGCGTGCAGACAACACACCAGAGGCGGCCGCGCTGGTTTGTATCTGTGATTAACCCAATTTAATTAAAATCAATCATTGACCCCTGCCCTGGAACTTGCTATAGTTAAGTGAGGTCCAGGGATAGTGGGAAGCCGGGAGTGTTGGTGAATTCTGATTTACTATAGTAGAGAAACAATTTCGAAATACCCACTTGACCTGCCCTGGGGAATCTGCTAGTGTTAATTGAAGCCGGAGTGTACCGTATAAGAGGGCACGGAGCCCTGAGTTTCATCTATGTAACGATGATTGACATAATGGTTTAACGTTAAACCATTCTGCTCAAAGAGGTTTAACGTTAAACCATTTCCCTGCCCGATGGGTTAACGTTAAACCATCACCGTGTGAAAGCTGTCAAGACAACATACAAATCTCTGAACCTGTCAACCTCTAATTACCAGACTTTAATCCTGTGTTGATTCGAACACGTTGTAAAATTCACACTCCTTCGAAACTTCTACTATAGTGTGAATATTTCTCTTGACTGGAATTTGTGTGTTGATTCGAACACGTTGTAAAATTCACACTCCTTCGAAACTTCTACTATAGTGTGAATATTTCTCTTGACTGGAATTTGTGTGAATTCAGCAACAGTGTGAATTCAGCAACACAACCGATTTCTTTGACTTCTACGAGATTTTCCCAGGTTGTGTGATTTTTGCAACGTGTGATTTCCACAACACTTTCAAAAAAAATATTTCCCCCCATTGACAAATTTTTCACCCGGGATTTCGAAATTGCCCCACCGAAATCCCACTTTCGAAAGTGAATTTCCCACCTGAAACATAGAAATAAACAAAATCATCGAAATCACACTATAGTAGAACTTTAATAATACAAACTTCGAAATAGAGGTTTACACTCAACACAAAAGAGTCTATAACCAAGTAGTAAGCATTGAAACAAGTGTACACAGGGAATCAAGACTTGACAGGGTAATCAAAGGTTACAATTCCGATAATCGGTTAATGACTGGGTTATTTCGAAACAAAGGTACTAAACGGTGCGCACACTAGCAAATTTTAGAATTGTTTTCGAAGGGGAGGAGAGGCTATGTCCAAATACTCTTAGTGCTCTTAGTGCTCTTAGTGCTCTTAGTGCTCTTAGTGCTCTTAGTGCTCTTAGTGCTCTTAGTGCTCTTAGTGCTCTTAGTGCTCTTAGTGCTCTTAGTGCTCTTAGTGCTCTTAGTGC
>Ga0306883_100273_pt1 | contig 21318 bp, 10 predicted proteins | sample AntDeeMetageno83_FD_190429 | JGI IMG/M metagenome (GOLD analysis project Ga0306883, IMG submission 190429) | Saline lake microbial communities from Deep lake, Antarctica - Metagenome #83 (v2) (version 2) | ecosystem: Environmental > Aquatic > Non-marine Saline and Alkaline > Saline | place...
AACACGAGGATCACGAACGCTGTGACCGCTACCACGACTCCACCGATCTGGACCAGCGACCTCGCGTCAAGGGTGAGATCAGTTCGTTCCATGTTTATTTCTTACGTAGAGAATATGTATAGTATCATCGACTCATAATACCTGCGTCTGCAGTCTTGCATATCTATGTTTGGTTGGTCAAGCGCAGAGTATCTAACTAAACAACCAATTCACTTCCCAATATTTGAGACGAAACACTGGACCACATAACCGATGATCACTATTACCGGTATAACCACAGTATTGGTGAAAAACGCCTCTATTCCATGAAAGTACCAAACAATAAGAGGAGTTCCAAGAATTGCAATCGGTGTTACGACCATTCGTATTAGAAGTGGGTCAATCAGATTCAATCGAGGTGTGATTTCATGAATGGTAACATCAAGGCCCATCTCTTCAAACTGTGATTTGATTTCGTTGATTTGTGATGGGGCAATTGGAGTGTCTGGTGGATGAGAGAATTTCGACTGAGTGTAGTGCAATTTCATAAGAGCAACGCCCGAAAATTGAATAATTGAGATATGATCGATATCATCAATATCAACCGGGGAAAATCTATCTGGGTCGTTTTCTTTTGACCTTACTAACGTTCCATTTACGGTATCGATTCGTAGTTGGGGATTCACGAACTCGTAGTTCAACCACACGAACCACAAAAGGATACCAAACGGTAGCCCAGCAGATAGTGAGACAAACACGTCATTGACGGGGGATAGAATGAGAAAAACGAGCGGGAGGCCGACGACGAGACCGAACCAGAATCGGTTACTTTCAGCTAATGTTGTGAATACGAACCGAATCGGAGCGTCTCTGGTTCGGTTAAGCTGCACATCCATAATGTGATTTATCTCCGAATAGCCATATAGTTTACACTCCTTGTGGAACTCTAACAAAAATACATTCGGACGGCCTTGTTGAAATCCTATTTTTCAAACACATTATTGTCTGAAACGTCTGGTCGCTGAAGAGTGCTTATTTTTGGTTAATTACTTCTATTGTTGAATAAGAAAACACCACTTCCGAGAAGAAACACGCCCAGTAGAAAGTGGAACCAACCATTGGGGAAAACCTCTGATACGTCAAGAAATGCATCTATAAAGAGTAATACAGTAACCGCAACGAGAATTATCATCCCTACGTAGTTCACAAAACGGTGGTCCACATTCATGTGTTAGAATTGTAAGTTGTAGAGGATAACTCTGTCTGCTGCACTAACCAATCAAGAGAGTAGCTGAACATTCTTCGAGTTGAGAACCATTATAGACTAATGAAATGAGCGATAGCTAGTGAACTCGTCTTCTGCGACAACGATTTAGATGGAAATGAAACCCTAATTCGTGTTGGTCTGAGTAATTGCGGTCTAACACCTGAAATTTGGATTTTGTATCCAAAGCCCTCAAGCAGAATTTCAGCTGTAGTATGTCGGGACGAGTTTTCGATTAGGAATCTTTTGTAACCGTTCGATTGAGAGTTCATCGGCCGCAGAAATATCCCACACGATGTCGAAGAAATCAATCGCAGCATCGACAAACTGCGTTCGTTCGGTATAGACTCCACATTCGGGGTTCCAATCGTAGCTGTTCTCCATAAAATTCGCGGATCCTAGGAGCGCTGCCCCGTTGTCTGGTGCTCCTACTGTCTGGAGTTTCCCGTGAATACCGAGTTCACCTATTTTTTGGAAATCCATATCGTGCGTAACCCGCTGATGTTCTTTAAATCGAGAATAGGTACGCACAGTCACTTGATCTCGATGTTCTTTAATTTCGCTCAGTAAGTTCCGCTGAAGTCGTCGCCATTCCCAAGGATCCTTGGTATGACGAGTAAGAAGACGAAGTTCGAACCCCTGCTCAAGGAGACGGCGAATTTGTGCCACATATTCGTTGAACGTATCGTCATCGTACGGAGTCATGATGCGCACAACCTTCTCCTCAATATCACGCTCAAGACCAATGCTGAACAATCGGTCAGTCATTGAGGTATACGGCTTCAATCCCGTCGACCGCCGATTGTGCCAACGGCGGAGGCGCGCTTTTTCTCGTCCGAGCCCTCGTGAGTCTCCGACGTAAGCATCCATCTTTTGTTCGCCCAGCGCATCCGGATTGATGAGCGTGTATGTGAAGTAGGTCGGTGCGATCGCCCCGCTATCGATCATCTCGTAGTCTTGAACTACCACTGATTCGGTCGCATTGGGTGCTGGGGGAATCGACACCTCTTCTTGAGAGAGGGTGTCAATGCGGCTCTGAATAGCCGAACAGCGGTCGACGAGGTGTTTGGTGTACTCATCACGTATGGACTCACCGCCGACCCTTTTGGGCACGGTCTCGAATTCAGCAACCCCGTCACTGATTTCACACTTGACGCCTGGAATCGATGACAGAGTTTGGTAGAGTGAATATGGTGTTATGCTCGGCCATCGCTCTGTGAGGTAACGAATATCGAACCTCGTGAGATCTGGATCCGCTGCGACAGTCGCGACGAGTTGGAATGCGGCTTCCCATTCGTCTGTGGTGTAGTCGATATCCCCCGGCGGGTCTTCAAACCGAATGGGTGTGTCTGTCTCGACATATTCGATGGTCGATTCAGTCGACGGTATAAGCAGAGACCGTACCGTATCGAATTCGTTCTCGTAGTCCTGTTTTTGGTCACGAACTACGTCTTTGAGTTCAGTTTCATCCACCACAATTTCTGGAGAGGTAGCAAGGGTCGCCACCTCCACAGGACTCACACTATCACTTGCTGGGACAGTCCCGGTTAATCGTTCGACGAGATCTTCCAAACAAACATCAGTTGCGGATGTGATGTTGTGCGAAAGAACTTTTCGATAGGCTTCTGCGACAGCGATCTCAGTAGACAACGTCTGCTGAGCAGATAGTGAAGTGTCGATCTGTTCTTGATTCAAATCGACGCTATCGGGATAGATGGTGATGAACCCGAGAGATGCCAATAAGGGGGCCAAAACGGTCTCATCCCATTCGTCAGCAAGTAAGCTATCGAGTTCACGTCGAGGGATATTTTCATCTATCTCTCGACATGACCGAAGTACCATCTCTGCAGAATGGAATCGAGCGACGGCCACAGTTCGGATGAATGGCTGTGGGTTCTCGGAGACTAACACTACCATCCCCAGAAGGGAAATGGTATCATTTTTTACGAAGCCGAGTTCGCCGAGTAGCCACTCGTGTATTGAGACAACAGGATCTTCGTCCCGTTCATCGTTCGTCCGAATCGTCTCAGCCCGGAGGTGGGGTTCAAGTCGTTCCCGTATCGACGCGCCAGTGGTTTCTGCGGCAAGAGCAGAGTAGATACTCTCAGCAGAAAGCGCCCAAAGGTGTTCGGGCGACTGTGTTCTGAGTTCTGTTGCAGCGTGGAGTGGGTTACTCATCGTTTCGGGGTTGTAATTGAAGCTCGTGAGATAGCAGGTTTAGTAGTTCCTCTTTTGCGAATGATTCCGGATCGTTTTGCTCTACACAGCCGTACTGGTAGAGACAGAACGGGCACCCGTTTTCGCAGTTGCACTTCGATTCTTGGGGCGAAAACGCCTCGCGCATGAGTTCGACGGCACGTTCGAACTTTTCCCCGTCGTCTTGAGTAAGAAGAACGGTGATACCGCTCCCACCCTCGTCGGAGTCATACACCAATGTACCTTCGTCCTCAATGGATTCAGGAACCTGCCTCACGCTAACACCACCGATGTATTGGAGTGCGATCCGCAGGCCGTGAGCGAAGCCGTGTTCGAGTTCTTCATTGTCGAAGCGGATTCGGACTGCCTTGGTAGAGAATTTCGTTGCGGGCCGCACCGCCTTGCTCTCTTCGACAGCATGTTCGACATTGTTCGTACAGTACGCCGAATCTCCGGGTCGGGCAATTGCTCCATTACAACCGTCGATACCACACATCTCGAACACGTTTGGTAGTGGATCAGCTCCTCCGTCTTTGTAGGTTGCCCAGTATTTGTTCGTCGAGGCTAGCAGCGTAACGTCGCCGTATTCGAACTGACCATGAACAGTTCCGTTCTCGTCGACAATATCACGGGAAAACGTCGCTTCGAACGAGTCGCCGGCGTCAGTTTCGACGGGGGCGTAGGTGTTCTGTGGCTCTGTGTCGTTCTGGTAGACTGATGACGGTTGAAGTTGCTTAGTGCTCGGTGTCGAACTGAGCGGGAGATCATGCTGATAGGCAATCACCCTTTCAGGGACCTGTGTAACAAGCGGCTTCAGGCGTGTCCCACACGACTCACAGTTTGAAATATTGCTGTCGTACTCAGTGGCACATGTCGGACAGATAGCAGCGTCTTCGAGATCATCATTGATCCGTGCAGACTCCAGCGGCTCCCACGACACCTGTGTCACGACGTAGGTTTCACTGTTGTAGAGATACGCGGCACAGGGGTGCAACTCAGAGAGTGCGATCCGGCGCTCACGCGAGCCATCGCTGACAGGATCAAAGTCTTCACCAACGAGCCGATAATCAACTGTGCTCCCGACCGACCGTAGTCCGAAAGCAGTGGGACTCGCCCGACTCAGGTAACTACCGAAGTCCATGTCCTCAAGTCGGTCGACATAGTCATACAATTGGTCGAGTTGACGGTCGATCTGCTCCCGCTGGTCACGAAGTCGTCGCTTTTCATCTCGATCTCTCGCGTTACGCTTTTGACGTCTCAGATCACTCACCTCGTCTTCGAGTTCGTCGATATCTTTGTAAATATCGTCTTGCTGGTCGAAATACAGGTCGACGATAGTCTCCTCGAAGCTTGGTATATCCTCGGTACCGGTGAGAACCCCCTCGACGATGTTACCATGTTTATTCAAAACTGGCTCAGAAGCACCGTCACAATCCTCTCGCTGGCACTCTCCGCCGTAGCCTGCGGCATGTTTTCTCCCGCAGGCTGAGCAGACGCTGAAGGACAAAAGATCCTCCAACCACTCCTTGATTTCGGCCCGGTTCTCTTTGATGAGTGACCGAAGTGCTTCGAGCGGCGACTCCTCGCTCGAACTCTGGACTTGGAAGTTCGTAGACGCAAGTACCCCTGTGAATGTCATTATATCGTTTGGTCGGGGGTCCGTGCGGAACGTTGGTTCGTCCTTACATACGACCAGATCTTCGAAACCACTCTGTTCACGACGCCACGGTACCCATCGAGTCGTCGTAGCCCAGTCGAGTACGGCCCACGAAAGCGACTGATGGAGCACTTCGCGGTTCACTTCGTTGAGCGGGACCTGCTGTGGGTCGGCTGCGATGAGTTCCTCGGGATGCTCATGGTAGTAGTAGTCGATAGGGTTTCGCTGACTGACCGAATGGATAAGTGAATTACCCGAGGACCGTCCCGCCCGGCCGATTCGCTGCAGGTAAGAATTTGCGTTTGGTGGCGTTCCATAGAGGAGTAGCGTATTGAGATCGCCAATGTCGACCCCGAGTTCCATCGCGGGCCCCGACGAGAGGAAGTGCGGGTACCGACCCTGTCTGAACTGAAACTCAAGTTTCCGACGTTCGTCGCGGTCGGTCTCCCCGTAGTACGCCCGTGCGAGTAGCATCATTGGATCGGACGTCGACACCTTTTGAGCGGTCAGGGAGTAGTGTGGGTGTGAGAATACCGACCGGTCTTCTATCGTCTCCGTGAACTCCACGCTGTCGTCCGGTGCGGTTCCGAGAGCAGCTTCGAGCGAGGTTGGGTACTCCTCTTCGCTTGGACTGTAGTTCGTTGGTGTCGCGTCGTCAACGATAGCACACTCAACGATGTCTTCGTGAACCATCACATATCGACTCCCATCCTCTTCGATACGGCGTAGAATACCGCGGTCGACAAGCACCTCTATGTGGTCATGGCCGCCCTCAACTTTGTCCACCAGTTTTGGTTCATATTGGTGATTCTGTCCGACAGCCTCTACAAGCAACTCAAACTCTCCTTCACTGAGATCATCTAGATCAGCGTCCAACCGAACGTCAATCAACCCGTCGTCGCTAAGCTGATTACTGCGGTACCGCTGACTGTACTTACCCTTCAGAACACGGGACCGCAATTCTTCTCTCAGATACTCGTCGACTGACTGATCGTAGCCAGTCAGGTGTTCGTACATCTGTGGTGAGTTACCGCCCTCTCCAGTCAATTCTTCCTCATACTGATGGGCATCGTCTACACCACACTCAACGACATCTGAGAGTGTTTCCCACCCTGATCCATTGGCTTCCAACCTGACGCTCTCGACGAACAACTGGTCGAAGAAGAATGACTCTTCAGGTTCACGGAAGTTCCGCTCCAGTTCCTTCATGTCGGACTGGCTGTCGGCAAACGAGAGCATCTTTGATTCTCCGAAAGTGCTGGGCTCATTGCGATCTGCCAGCGAACGTAGCAGATAGCGGCCAGTGGTCACAGCAGCGTTGGCTGGCCCACGGAGCATTGAATCGTACCGCCGATTCTTTTTGTAGGTATCTCGCCGATCCTCGTGGTAACATGGCAGTCCACCAGGGAATTGACTAGCCTTCCGGATTCGCCCGGCATCGTCAACGATGCGGAAATTGCTGTAGCCCTTTGCACGACGACGGATATCTGGGGAGTCACAGTTGCAATTATGGGGGCCATTAGGAAGGAACTCGTGCCCACAAGACTGACACTCGTCGACCATACTGATATCGAACAATGCCGATCGAACGAGTTTCCGCTTGTCACAGCCACAGGAGGCTGGCGGGTTACCGAAGTATACCTCGTCGCATTTTGGATCTGCGCATGTCCATCCCAAGAACCGCTTTGGTGTGAGATCGCCGTCACATTCGTCTGTGGTACATCCCTGTCCCTCCGGATCCTCGGAGACCTCTCCACACTCGGTGCAGTACTGAACGCCCTCGTCTGCCAGCGGCTCTAACGCCGAAGAGTGACAGGAATGACATACGGGTTCCTGGGCCTCCTCGACACTGAGTTCGCCGTCACAATTGGGTCTTGTGCAGACGTGTTTTTCCATTGAGTTGTCAAGGACCATTGCGGCACTGCAGTCGGGACAGTCATGCTGGTGGTCGATCTTCTGGCGCTCATCACAGTCTGCACACTCGTAGTACGGTCGCCAGTATACCCGAACCATCTCGGGGGTTTCACCATCGATCGTCTCACACTGACACTCCCTTCGTTGGAAATACTCAAATCGTCCTTCTTCGGAGGTAACTGTATGAGGGGCGAGACGCTCACAGTTCGGACAGAACCACGACTCGAGGGACTCCTCGCCACATTCGTTACACAGTGAGAGCTTTGTCACGAAGTGATGGTCGCATTCTGTGCAGGATGACTGCGGAGTGTCGTAGACCGTCCCACAGTTGATACATGTGTAATAACCGTCGAGCGGCCAACTGAACATGTGGGCCCGCCGCTCAAGAATACCCGATACCTTACCGATAGTCATAAAGTTCGCTACGATTGTCTCAGCTTGTGACTCAGAGAGTCCACTTTCGTCGATCAGGCGGTCTCGAAGGCCAACCGGTTTTAGTGGAGTCTCGTGAAGTGCTGCATAGATCCCACGAACAAACTCTAGTGGGCCTCCCTCATCCTCAACGAGATGCTCGTAGAATGCTTCCTCAATGTCTTCACTGCCGCCCTCCACACCAGCAGCATCGAGTGCCCGCCTCGCAGCAGCGGTAGTCCCGTCACGCAATTCCTCATCACCCAATTCTGCAGAGAGAAAGTCGTCGTGGATGTCGACGGGGAAGGGCGCATTGAGGGTCTGCTCGTCTTCCTCAATAACCTCGACATCGGGGTCAACAAAGGGATTGATGCGCTGGAAGACGGTCCGTTTGTTCTCTACAGTCGCCGACGCACCGACGATAGTGAGGTCGTCTTCAGCCTCACTGTCGTATCCGTTGAGTTCCTGTCGCTCCCGGATATACCGGCGCATAAGAGTCGACGTGAACGAACCGAAGAGCTCGGAATACTCGTGGATCTCGTCGAATACGAAGTATTTCGGTTCGGCAACAAAGCGCTGCTGTTCGTCATCCTCGTTGACATTAAAGAGTCGGTAGTTGATCGTATCTGGATTTGTCAGCAGGATATCTGCTGGTGATTCAACAATGGCATCTCGGGTGACCTTAATGAAGTCGAAAGAGAGGTCGTCCTCGTGGTCCGCCATCGGTTCGACGACAAATGAGTTGTCGTTGCGCTGCCTGACCGTTAGCGATGAGTCGCATTCGCCACACGGGCAGTCGAAGTATTGAAACGTTGTTTGGAGGTATGAGAGTTCATCGGGGTCACGACGTTTGGTATCGCCGTCATAGATCCCGACGGTAATCTGTTTCTCCGGTGAGCGGTCACGGTTGAGCGTGAAGAGGTAGTCGATCAACCGTTTCAACTGATCCTGTGCCAGTGCCTTCGTTGGGTACGTGAGAATGCACTTGACACTATCTGGTGGGTGGTCAGTGTGCTGGCCTTCCTTCGCCTCGGTAATGAACTGAAGAATGGGAATGAGCCAACCTTCGGTTTTCCCTCGACCTGTAGCCGCAGTCAAGAGCGTGTGGTGGTCCTCAAGTACCGATTCTACTGCTGATTCCTGAAACTCGAATAGCGATCGGAACCCAGCCTCAGAAAACGTCTTGATAACATCTTCGTGGAGCCCGTGGTTGTTCCCGAACGTCTCCCAAGGGGTGTCGCTTATTCGGGGGAGATCAAGGACTTGCAAGTAAGGCCCTTTTGTACGGATGAACTCAGGGAGGTCGCTGTCCAATGACTCACCAGATCCGTCGTTGTATCGCGAGACCAGATTCTTAACGGCTCGGTGTGGCTGAGAGCCAGCGTAATGTTCGGCGTACGATTCGCGCATTGAATTCGCTAGTTTGAGTGGGTCAAATTCCATTGGTGGTGGGTTGTGTGGGATACTGGTTAGTCTACGAGCTGTTCGTCGGTATCTGTGTCTGTAACCGGCTGTATCGTCATGTCATCACGTGCAAGGATGTCTCGAAGGTATTCCCGGTCGAACGAGCGCTGATCGTTTCTGACGTCGCAGCCATACTGGTAGAGACAAGACGGACACCCGTTCTTACAGTCGCAGTCAAACTGGTCACGCATCAGTCCGACTGCACGAGCGAACGCCCGAAATTCGCCATCCGTCCGTTCGAAGAGGAGTCGCGCGACATCAGTTCCGCCTTCTTGAGACTCGAAGACATCCACGTGCTCTTCGCCTACATATTCGGCGAGATCGCGGATGTTCACGCCACCGAGGTATTGTAACGCAACTCGGAGACCGTGAGCCAATGTGTGGGATAGATCACGGTTGTCAAGGTCGACACGAACACCCTGTGTGTCGTATTGGTATCCGAGTCGAATGAATTCAGAGTCAGCACCGCGGCCCTCTGGGAAGTGATCGGGGTCGGCACTACACCGCCGCTGGTCGCCGCCGTCACGATAGATGACGCCCGGACAGTTCTCTTCCCCGCATACCTCGAAGGGTGTTTCCCTCGGATCGACCTCTCCGGATTTGTACTTCGTTTTGTAGCTCTTGGTGTGTAGCAGAACCGAGTAGTTGCCGTACTCGATTGTACCAAGCGGCTCCCCGTCTGAATCTTGAAGTACGAAGGTCCGTTCAGAATCGAACTGTAGTATCGACGTCTCTCGCTCGGCGTACGTATTCTGCACAGGGTTGTTCGGTTCGTTGTGAAGGTAGCGTGCCTCATCACCTTCTGTGGTCAGTTTGAGATTATCGTGGTAGGCGTCGACTGAATCGAGGACTGCCAGCTGTCGTCGTTTGAGCGGTACATCGGCCTCGCAGTCACACTCGTCGGCATCGAGCTCGTGTGAAGCGTGACAGGCTGGACAGATGAGTTCCTCTGCCAGAAGACTCTCATCGACGGCTTCGTTCACCGTGTCACGGAGGTCTGAACCTGCCTTATCGTCGAGCCGAACCCGAGAAACGGTGTAGGTCTCACCACTATTGAGGTAGGCTGCTCCAGGGTGGAGTTCCGAGAGTGCCATCTGCATCGCACGCCCACTCTCTTGATCTCCGATGTTCCGACGGTTGTACCCTTCATCGACGAGGGTTAGACCAGCCGTCGTTGCGACACTCCGCATCGAAAAGTCGTACTTGCTCTCACGAGATTCTCGAAGGAAATCGAAGTAACTCGCATCTCCCATATCAGAGAGGTAGTCGCCCAGAACCTGGATGCGGTCCTTGAGGCCACGCCGTTGACGCATAATCTGGGCACGCTCGTCGGATCCAGCTCGCCGCTGATCGCGACCCAACTGAGAGTTACGTCGTTTCAGGTCTGACAGTTCGTTTTCGAGTGCTTGTTTGTACTCGCGGTAGCCGGTGATGTAACGATCATCGAAGTTCTTGAGAGCATCCTCGATGAGATGACCAAACTCATCGGTGGCGTCTCGGATTTTTCCATCACAGTCGCTTTGGCTACACGTCTCGCTATCGTCGTCAGCGGCATACCGTCGCTCACACTCCTCGCAGTACTGGTAATCAAGGAGCGATTCGAGATAGTCGACGATATCCTGTTCATGGTCGTCGACGACTTCACCGAGCACCTCAAGTTTCGAGTCTTCGGCGCCTAAGGACAGTGTATTAGCATCCAGAGACATCACGTGAGTCAGCTTACTAGCGTCTTCGCGTTCACTTTCGTCGAGCAAACTCCGGCGGTGATAGGTGTCTCCACCATCAATTGACCGCGCACGCCCGTGGCGACTAACGTCCCACGGAATGGTGAAGTTGGCTGCTACATAGTCGAAGATTCCCCACGACAGCGAAACGCGTAGGACTTCCTCGTTGTGCTCATTGAGCGGAACGGGAGTCGGTTCGGTGTCGATGAGCTCGTCTGGGTGGTCGTAGTAGTAGTAATCGATGGGGTTGCGCTGGCTGACTGAATGCACCATTGAGGAATGAGAACTACGTCCAGCACGCCCGACTCGCTGAAGATATGCGTTCATGTTTGGTGGCGTCCCATACAGAAGTAGTGCGTCGAGATCACCAATATCGACTCCAAGTTCCATCGTTGGTCCCGAAGAGAGATGGTGAGGATAGTTCTCCTCTCGGAAGAGGTACTCCAACTCTCGGCGCTTACGCTTGTTCGTCGCTCCGAGGTACTCCTCGGAGATGAGGATTCGCGTCCGTGAGTATTCAGCACGGTGGGCACGCTGCGCAAACCGCGTGTGAGAGATTGATGCTCGTTCGGCTAGTGATGCTTCCGACGGGACAGCAGCCTGCGTATCTAAACCGAACTGATGGTGGAGCGTCGTGTAGTACCGTTCGGTCTTCGGATCAAACCGGATCTCATCCCTGTCGCCTGCGACCGTCATAGCGAGCGCTGATGGATCGAATGAGACGTACTCTTCCGAGTGCCCGTAGGTGAGGATGTTCCGGTCGACAAGTTCTTCGACAACCGCTTCGGCTTGGTGGTCGGGACTCGGGTGATCGAAGTTAGCCACTCGATAGTTATTACCTTCGTCAGCAAGTTCGCGGACGATTGCGCGCTCGTCGCTGGAGAGTTCATCGAGACCTCCAGTGAGACGTACGTCGATCAGGCCTTCTTCAGCAAGAGACCCGTCTCGCTCGCCTAATCGTTGGCTGTATGTGTGCTCGATTGCACGCCGGGTGAGTCGGTCTTGGAGCGCATCGTCGTCGTCCCAGTACTTCCGTGGTTGGTCTTTCAAACGCGCGTTTAGATCGAACTCAACACTCCTTGCGACTCGTGGTGGCTCCAGTGCATCGTTGACATCGTCGACGATGTCTGCCGCATCCTCGAGGACTTGATCAAACAGTCTCCAGTGATCCCCGTTCTCAATAGACGCACTCTCGATCAGTAGTTGATCGAGGAGAGTCTCGACTTCAGGCTCCGAGAAATCCCGACTAAGTTCCTTCATGTCGCGGTGTGAATCTGCGAATGACAGGAGTTTCGCCGCTTGTTGGCCTTCCTCGTCGGCAACTCGACGCAACATGTACTGTGAAGTCGTCACCGCAAGGTTGCTCGGACCCCGCATCAGTTCGTCAAAGCGGCGGCCAATCTCGTACCGTGCATACGGGTGTGGGCACGGGACAGCCGACCGTTCCGAACTCATCGTATGAATCCACCCATCAGTGCCGATCGTTTTGTAGGCCTGGTGGTGGCCGGTCCGCGGATGGACATCCGGATCGTCACAGTCGCACCCCTCACCGCCGAGGAACGCAGTATCGCAGCTCCGACAGTGTTTGTCGTGGCGGATTTCGAAGAGTCCACGTTTTACAAACGCGGATGAACCACAGTCACACCGATCAGGTTCGTCTTCGAAGTGGATTCGGCTACAACTATTGTTCTCACAGACCCACGGGAGAAATCGCGTTGCGGTAAGTGAGGACTCACAGTCAACACAATGGCTAGGAGTCTGCCCGGAGTCTTCGTGAGCTACACCACACTCCGGACAATCGAATTGTCCGGCAATGGTAGCGATTTTGAAATCTCTTCCATCACAGTTGTTACAGTTACGTTCGTCCTCGTGAGTCGACTCACACTGGGGATTAACGCAAGTGAACGTCTCTTCACTCGTCCTGACGGTCTTGGAACCACACTCACGACAGTCACGAACCGTGGTTCGCTCGGTTTGATGCCCACAGTCGAGACACTGGAGGAACGGTTGGAATGTCGTGCGGACCATCTGGACGATGTCGTCACGAGCTTTCTCACATCGGCGACAGATGTGTTCCTCTTCTTGGTCAATCGTACCGTGTTCGGTCGGTGTGTACGGCTCTAGTTGGTCACAACTCGGACAATACCAAGTGACGATATGCTCGTCGCTACAGTGTCGACAGTAGGTAGCACGCGTGACGAAGTCGAACCCACACTCGCGACAGTCATCCTGTGGCGAGCGGTACGTCGCATCGCACGATGGACACATGTAGAAGCCGTCGATCGGCCAGGAAAACACGTGACTTCGGTTCTCGAGCATGCCGGAAAACTCACCGAGTGTCCGCACGTTCGAGACTAGCGTCGACGCAGCATCGGCATCAAGCTCAAGTGTTGCTGCCAATTCCTCGTGCAGTTGGGATCGCGTGCGTGGCTCGTCGTACAGTAACTGGTGGACGTAGCGAACGACCTGTGCACCAGGGTCGTCTGCGGCTTCGGTGAGGTAGTCGAAGAGAGCATCGCTCACCAGCGTCTCTCGGCGGGAGCGGTCGTAACTCGTTGCATTCGCCAGTGTATAGTCGAATCCGTTCAGACCTGGGACCAGCTCATCTGCCGTGGCCGTCGTACGCAGAATGCGGTCAACTGATAGACTATGCGAGGTCAATGCTTCCGGAACCACCCCCGGAACCTCGCCATTGATGTTGCGAGGCGACTCACTTACCTGATTGACGTCGACGGCACCGCTGACCTTCTGAAACAGTTCGACGTCGTTCTCGACGGTTGCGCTGCTTGCGATGAGTTGCAAATCATCGACACCACGTTCTTCTCGAAGCGACTGAATTCGCTTCATCAGTGTCGACGTGTAACTACCAAACAGACCATCGTAGGTGTGGACTTCGTCGAAGACGAGGAACTCGGGCTCGTAAACAAACCGTTCGTGTTCGTCTTCTGCGTTGGTGTTAATGAGGCGGTAATTTATCGTATCAGGATTCGTAAGCAGGATGTCGACGCCCTCTTCAAGAATATCATTTTTCGTCAGACGTAGGAAATCAAGTGGCACATCGTTGGGAGTGTCGTCTTCACAGTCTGCTTTCTCCGGAATCAATTTAAATCGAGAAGTATTGTTTCGGATTCGGACGCCACCGCCACAGTCCTGACACTTATCCAATTCATCATTGTATCCTGGACATTTAAAGTGGCGAAAGGTCGAATTGAGATACCCTTCAGCACCGGGTTCCCCGACATTCCGCGGCGTATCCCCGTCATAGATGCCGACGGTGATCTGCTGTTCAGACTTTAATTGTTTGTTGATGCGGTAGAGGTACTGGAGGAGACGCTTCAACTGATCCTGTGCAAGTGCCTTCGTCGGGTAGATGAGTGTCGCTTTGACGGTCGTGTCATCGCCTGCATCGCCGTAGCGCTTGTCTTCGAGAATGCGGTTGAGGATCGGAATAAGCCAAGCCTCAGTCTTCCCCCGCCCGGTTGCGGCTGTAATGACAGTGTCATCGCCATCCAGGATGGCCTCGATACTACGCTCTTGGAAATCATAGAGCCGCTCGAAGCCGATCTTCGTGAACGCCCGTCGGATATGCGGTTCGAGTTGTGCCGACCGGGCGAAAGCATCCCATGAACGGTCACTCCAGTTCGGGATATCGAGTGCCTGGAGATATGGCCCACGCATTCCCGTGAGATCCTCTTTGCCGTCGACGAGCCGATTGGCGACGCTGCGCGCTGCCCGTCCACCACGACCAATAAAGTAATCGTGGTAGGCTTCTTGCATCTGTTCTGCACGGGCGACTGGGTCTTTCATCGTTAGAGGCTCAATTCGATTGCCGACTCGAGCTCGTCGACACGCTTCATTTCCTCAATGGTCCCAAGCGAAACATCGGCTAACGTCAGTTGTTGTGACTGGCTGAGAGTCTTCACGTCCGCGACTGTTGAATCCGAGAGGCCGTGTTTCTCTTGGAAGTCGTCGAAGCTCTGGAGTGACTGGTGTTGTTCCCAGTTGCTTACTGCATTAGTCCACTGTGAGACGAAATTTGATGCTGACCCGCTCGAATCCATCAGCTCCCGTGTCAGGAGCGTATGCATATGATTCAGCGTGTGTGCGAAATCACCGTCCTGTCCACCGAGGATCTTTTGTAGTTCCTCTGCTGCGCTGACCTTCGTGCTCCATGTTGTTCGCTTGGATTCGAGTTGGCCTTCTATTTGTTCTGTGACGTTATCGACCATCTGCTTTGCCGACTGGATCTGTGAGATCTGCTTGGTTATTTTCGGGGTAAGTTCGACCTCAAGATTGTCACGGTCATTATCAGATCCAAGCTCTGTCTCGCCGTCATCAACGAGACCGCTCTGGACGTCTTCTAAGAGTTTCTCCTGTGTCGATTCAATTGCCTTCTTTGCGGATTGTGCAGCACTGCTGACCAACGTTGGTGCCGAGCCATCGAACCCCTCTTCGAACACGGTTTTGTAATATTGGAGGTCTCTGAGACTCGCTATGAGAGCGTCAAGTTCGCTGTTGACCGCTCGAATATTGTGTCGTGCGACCGAGACGTGAAACTGGGTGTTCTCTGCCTGCTTCTGCTTCTTGGCTTTGTCATCGAGGGCTTCTACGACCGTGGGTAGCGATTGAGTACTGGACATCTTATAGATCCTCCGTGATTCCGATTACATCCTGTCGCTTCTGTTCGTATTCACTGTACTCGTTGAGTTCTTTGATTCGGTGTTCGAGGTCGACCCCCGTAGAGTGTTCCTGCTCCTGGAGATCGCTAATGAGTGAGTCGAGTGCTTCGTATATCTTCCAAGCGTCCTGTTCATGGCGGCTCCAAGCAAAGTCGTGCAAACGTGCAAGCAATGTCGGTCCGGTCGTGCCATCCATTTGTTGGAACTTCTCAACGTCATCACGGAATGCGGTGAGCTTCACCTCCTCAGGTGATTCTTTGAGGATATCACGAGCATTATCGTAGCTTGTCCGCATCGTGACGTCCATCGTCCCAGCACAGCTGTAGAGCGATTCGAACCACTCGGTTAGATCTTCAACAGTATGGCTGCTGTCGTACCAGCGCTCGACCGGTTTTAGCGCATTTTGGATGTGTGAAGCATCCTCTTCAGCAGTGAGGCGTTGGAGTTCAGCTGCGTAGTCTGAGATCCGACTGAATAGCGTCGACACCTTTGTGTTGGCTTGATTACGCGTTGAACCGATCTTATACGCATCAGGGAGATCGCCGGCGTCGATCATCATCGCATCGTCGACATGGGCTTGGAAGTCTGCCGCAATCTCATGCCGAGCCTCCGCTAACCGTTCGTAATCAACGACGTTCGACTTGAGCAGGAAGAATCCCTCTATGAGATTGCTAATGTCGCTTGAAGATTTGCCGAGATTAGTAAATGCTTCACCGAACGCGCTGTCACGATCAAATTCATCGGTGAGCGGTTTTCCGTCCGGGCGATCGTGCTCGTAATCCTCAAAGACGAGTTCTGCGGGAAGGGTGCCATCATCTATCGTCGTCCCCTTCGCGATGTTGATGAGGAAGAACTGACCCAGAACCAGCGTCTTTTCGATGGTAAGTCCTTCGGGGAGGCAGTCCTCGATTTCTTCACGCATATCTTTTTTGAACTGTGCGACGTTTGTGTCTGCCCACGCCCGGAGCTGGTCGAAATTCGTATCGGTAGTATCGAACATCCCAAAGAGGCCGTACTCAAGCATCGGTGTATACAAATCTGCATATTCTTGACCCCACTCAAGTTCGATGTCGATGTTCGATTGTCGTTGCTGGTCTCCTTGAATAGAGACGGGTATACTGTCTCCGCGAGCATAGAAGATCGCACTCGCAGACCGTGTCGACGCATTCGGATTTGCAAGTCGCGTCGGGTTGTGCCATCGCTCGAGTACCTCAACTGCCCCATCGTGAAGCGTGTCAGAGCTCGGATACTCTTCACCGCTAGTCACCCAATCTTGGTACTCTTGGAATTTACGCTGGCGTTCACGTTCTTCTTCGGTTAGATCAGGCTCCTCAACAACAGTGACCTCATCGTCCTCTTCTTCTTTTTCACCACTATCATCGTCATCGTCACCTGCCTCTACCTCGTGGTCGGGCGTGGGCGGATTCTTGATTTTGTCTATGACAGCACTCCCTTTACCCTTGTCAAAGATCACGTACTCTCCCTTTACAGGTGCCACGTCGGTATTTGGGAGCTCAATTCCGAATGCTTCGAAGATGCCTGTTTTGACTCCGATCCCATCTTCAACTGGGACACCGTACCAACGACTCACATCTTGGTATATTTGGTCGTACTTCATGTCGACCTCAAAAGTGGGCGTGTCTACGAACGAGTTCGACTTCATCGCCTCATATGGTTGCCAGGTAGATTTGAGGCAGTGTTTCACGACTCGTAACAGAAGGAGTCGTGGTGTTTTGCGATCACTCCCTTCGTCGTTCAGTTGTCGATAGGCGACGTGGACAAATCGTTCGTTGAATGGATATAATCCGTCAAAGGCTTCTTCGACGCCATCTGGAGCGCTCTCAGTATCAGAGTGGCGTTTGATGGCGTTGAGATACGACCGAGTGAGTTCGACGGAGGCATCATCATCGAGGAAATAGGCCTCACCGTTTTCATCGGTCATCGTTAGATACCCCTCCGAACGACCTTTCATGTACGTGGCTGCATCCGAGCGAGCCATCGCGTCATCGATGTTGTCCTGCTCCCAACCGATTGTCCAACCGAGGACAATATCGTAGTGGCTACTACTGAGTTCGAAAATATGGTCAAGGAGTTGTTCCTTTAGGACGCTAAATGTCGTGAGGTCCTCACAGATGAGTACTGGCCTGATGCCCTGGTCTTGGTAGCGCTGAGAATATTCTTGGAGCTGTTCTTTGAAGTCTCCAACGAGATTTCGTGAGAGATACTCGTGGGCTTCGTTTTTGAGTACTGAATACAGCAGGTCTTTGTTGTCAGTGAGTTTGTTACTGAAGCTCAATTGGAGCCGGAGATCACGAAAGTCGGATCGTGTGAGGAGGTTGAAATCTGGGTGCTCGTCGCGGGACTCAAGTGCGTCTTGATATTCTTGTATGTTTTTTGCAAAGATAGAGCGAAGATCGCTCTGTCCGCCTCGTTTCGCGGTAAGTTCTCGGACCTCTTGATCAGAGAAGTGTTCGGTCGACCAGATCCCGCGCATATATTCGACAATAGCGCTCGCTGCATCCCCTGGATTGAGGTCATCGATATTCTGGACATCTGGATTAACGTCCAGTGGATCAGTGAGGACCTCAATGATTTGATCCATCCGAGTCTGGCTTCGGGAAACGTGAAGCGCCACATAATCTTCGATACCATCGTCACCATCACCGTAGACATTGATTTGATACTTTGTCCACTCACAGAGCTGGCTCTTCCCGGATCCGGGTTCACCACGAACAATAAAAATCCGATTGGGATCATCGAGTTTAGACGCCGTAATCGATTCAAGGATGTCTTCCTGTGTGACGAAGTCGCCGGACACACCGATAGGCGTTAGCATATCCGCGTAGATCCGGTCGATGTCGACGTGTGTTTCCTTGAATTGTTCAGGTGTCTTTGTTGCTGTATGGGCTTCGGACGTGATGAAGTGGTCGACCTCATCATCGTCCCAGTAGCGGTCCATCTCGCCGGGAGTCGAAGGGTTCTGAATGCTGTTACTCATGTTGGGTCAGGAACTGTGTCAGAGGGTATTCGTAGGCCGTCTCATCCGGACGGGAGTAGATCGATAGTCGTGTCGCGTCTCTCCGATTCCCGCGGATATCGTCGGCTAAATTCTCGGGAGGAATCTTGACTGGGTTTTGAGAATCACCAGGGCTCGACAGGGAGATCACCCCATCGTCTTCCATATTACGCAGCACGTCGGCGATCGCCGGATGAACGCGAGGAGTAACAGCACGTTCTTCGTAAACGGCGAAGAGGTTATCGTTGATCCAATCGAGGGCTCGGCGCAACTCTCCATTCTCGACCTCTATGTCGTCATATTCGGGGTCTTCTTCAGACGATATTGGAGCAAGCACGAGAGCATCATGTAGTAACGCACGGCAGGGACTCAAGATCAGGTCATCGTCAGTTTCGGTTATTAGTCCCAGTTGCTCACAGAGTGTTACCCACATCCCGATCTTTTCGTCAGTCCAACTGAAGTTGTAGTCCGTTTCGCGCTTGAGGATGGTACGCAAATCGTCATCTGATGCACTCACCGTTCGGCTTTCTTCTGCCAGCAATGCACTATAAACATCTGCAAAGTGCATTTGCCGCCCGTCTTGTTGGTTGCAATGATACAAAAGACGGGCCTCAAATGCGAGTTGGTCGAACAAACCACCGTTGATGCGGTCGACTGTACTCTTGATGTCGCCCGAAGGGCTCTCGACTAGATCAACTGCATTGAGGAATCGTACAGTATCCTCAATATGATCAGATTCGGGTCCGTTAGCGGTCGGAAGGCCAAATTTGTTGACGAGCTCGTCGACGCTCGTCGCGCTCTGGATGGCTGTGTATATGTGCTTGAGTTCCGGTGCTCGCACCGAGATGAACCCGGTGAGTAACTTGTCCGGCTTCGTGTTGGCTGGTGTGTATGTGACGGTCATTTGTTATTTTTGTGACGGTAGCGATAGTTGTCGAGTCGTTCTTCTTCGAATTCTACCAGTTCGATCATGTCTAGCATGCTGTTGGCGATCTTCTGGGTTGGTCCTCGCTCGGTCCACGAACGGAGAGCCTCCCGGATGCGTTCAGAGTAGTCCTCAAGCACCTGATCGATATCCTCACGGAGTAGGTAGTATAGAGGATCCCAAGCTGGGCTGTCGGCTGGGATCTGCTTATAATCGAAGAGCTCAGGGATCGATCCTGCTTCAAGATCAGCTTGCTTGTGATGGGATGAGATCTGGTGGAAGTACAGATTCTGCGTCGATGACAGCGGCAACGCCGAATCAAGGTTATACTGGAGATATCGCTTCAGCAGGCCTTTGTAGTCTGTAACAGTGCACTCAAATTCGTCGACGAATGACTTCCCCGGCTTCTGTGTGTGACGCGGCATCCGTGGTGAACTCGTGTCAGTAACAAGCACGTATGGGTCACCCGTTGGCCGCTCACGGAGGAGTCGCCTGACGATATCTTGATCATCATACACACGTTCGTTGTCTTGTAGGTCACCGGTCAGCATCTCCTGGCTGACGTAGTGAACCAACGGAAACTCGACATCGGCTATGCCGTTGTCGCGTAGATTTTCATTCGGGTACAGTTCGTACTCAACGAGGCGTAACCCATTGTCGTAGATACCGGGATGAGCGACTCGGTCAAGACCAAACTCCGAGAGGAGCGGTAGCGACCGTAGTTGGGCACGTGCCTGTTTGCCTGTTTTGGCAAGTTGTGGGTCTCGGATCACGAGAAACGAATCCCGTGTCCCGATGAAGTCTGTAAGCGTGGATTCGCTTGAGTCGGGTGGATTTGGCATGGGATCGCTTGGGAATCGCCCTTGGCGTTGAATATTGGAAAGACGCCATTTGTAGTATCACCGCAGATAGCTCTAGCTACCCGTATCGACCACTATGGGACTTCTCAGTGGGGCGAACGAATAGGTATTCGAATTGTAATAGTATAAAATCATCGCTTTATATACACGAAATATAATATGGAGGTCTCTATTCGTACCGATGGGGTCACCATCTGGCAATGACAGGTATGAACAAGTGACGATCCATCTCCACTGTATAAACAGTACCGGCTATGCAACATTTTCAGTACTGTTGCAGTAATTTGGAACGTATTCTATGTTGCTCCAACAACACATTCGATCAACTGACCGTTCTGAGCGAATAACTGTGGGAGTTTCGTGGATACTGTTGCACAAATTCGGAACAGTAACGAAGGAGTAGTTCGTAATTGATATTGTGCGGACATATATTGCACCGTTGGGGTTCGACAGTCGACGAGTGGTTCGGCCAGTTTTGAGTGAGGGTCTTGATGATGAGGATGAAGTCGTGCTCTTGCAACCATCGAACAGTTCCAATCGCGGAGATGACGCCTACCAAGAGGTTGCAGACGTCCTAACACAGGTGGTTCCAGACCTCAGTCTCCATACAGAATATCTTCCATATACTGATTTTGTAGAAAGCGTACTCTACTGCGTAGATCTTATCCGAGCAGCAGAGGGAGAAACAATTGTTATTCTCGGTGGGGGGGCTCGTGAACTTCTCTTCCCTCTAGTCGTCGCGACCTTCTCCAGCGAGAGGTTCATCAATACAATCCTGCAGGTCGGAGATATAGACAGTAGTGTACGCCGCCTACCTGGACTGAATCTTCGGGGTAATGCGACAGATGCTGAGACAAAGCTACTCTTTGAATTGACAGCACTGGATACCTCTCTTTCAATAAGTGACATTGCAGTCGAGCTGGATAAATCAAAGAGTACGATTGCACGTCACATCAGTAGCTTAGTCGAAGAAGGATTTGTGAAAACTAAATCTGATGGGCGGGCTAAGACTGTGACGGTAACTGATAGTGGACGAATATTTTTAGAAACCAGATACAGAAAGCCTCAGGATCTGGTTTGAATTATTGGAACTAAGGCTTACACACTCAGTACCTCACAAAGCATCCTCGGCTAGCTGTTTCTGCGGCCTGAGTTCTGTGTCGAAGCGGTTGTACTGACGGTCTCGACGAGAGAATTACGGACGGATCGACGGAGAGCTGTCGCTGTCG
>Ga0306883_100331_pt1 | contig 18658 bp, 20 predicted proteins | sample AntDeeMetageno83_FD_190429 | JGI IMG/M metagenome (GOLD analysis project Ga0306883, IMG submission 190429) | Saline lake microbial communities from Deep lake, Antarctica - Metagenome #83 (v2) (version 2) | ecosystem: Environmental > Aquatic > Non-marine Saline and Alkaline > Saline | place...
ACAACAACCAATTTTTCGGCGGATATTATGGGAAAAGCAAACAACAACCAATTTTTCGGCGGATATTATGGAAAAGGCGAAATTATGTTAATTCAAAATATTTAAAAAAACTCTAGGACATTTTAAAATTATTTTAATCTAAAGAAATAAAATCTAAGTTAATATATATAATGTTTAAAAATCATCTTACAGTGGAAAATTTAATAGAGGTATTCGAGTGTGCAGAATCTGACAGAATAAGCGAAATTATCAAAAGTGCTTTAAAATCAGAGGTCGTATTAGTTAACGACGAAATATTTAAATTAAACGAGTATAATATATACGATTCATTAGGACGGGCAAACGACATTAAAATAATAGGAATGATAACGAAATTTATGTCGGAGTCATTCCACAAACTAACCAAAAATAAGAAAGAATCTCTACAATTTCACCTTCTGAAAAGTCACCCCCAAATGACAATTAATAAAATAATGGTTCTTTTCAAAGTCATTTTAAATAATTCATTTATCAGAAAACATAAAGAAAGTATTATTCAAAATTTAAACGTTGAAGTTGAATTTAACAATGACCCCGAATCGATACATTTTCAGAACGGAAGATTTAATTTATTAACGAAACAACTCGAAAAGCGAACCAGTCCCCAATTTATAACGAAATACATCACGAGAGATTATATAGAACCAAAATCACAAACTATAAAATTTTTAAATAATAAAATTTCTCAATTATTCAGAGAACCAGACGCCAGAGAATTTACTCTTAATCTTTTGGGAAATATGCTTTCTGGTAATTTCGTCAAAAATCAGAAATGCCTAATTAATTATGGGAAAGGTGGACGGGGGAAATCAACACTTTTAAATTTTGTTCATGCTTCGGTTGGTGATTATTTTTCGGTTTTAACTTCTGACTCTTTCTCGAAACATAACACGAAAAAAGATAAAGTATTAAATAGTTTTAATAATTATTCTAGATATTATTTAATTAATGAAGCAGAAACTAAAACTATGGACACTTCATTATTAAAAAAGGCGATTGAAGGTAATATATCAACTACTAAATTATATAAAGATAGTGTCTTCGATATCAAATCACAAGGAAGTCTAATTTTTATTTCTAATCATATGTTAACTTTTCAATCTGATTCAGGAATTAATAGAAGACTTTTAGGTTATGAATATAAAAACGAGTTTTCTAATGATGAATCGAAAATAGACAATAAAACAGTTTTCCAAAGAGATGAGGAGTTATTCAACGCCCAACAAAATTTTACAGACGAGCAAAAAAACGGAATGTTTAAAATTTTAGTTCAATATTTAGGAATAACAAAAAATAAACCGGAATGTTTTCAAACTGTTGAAGATGATATCATAGACGCCAATGATTTTTGGAGTGATTTTATAGAGTCTAATTTACAAGAGAAAGCAAACGGAAGAGTACATATTAAAGCTATAATGGAAATATTGAGCCACACACAAAAAAAGAATATAATGAGACCTCATATTATAAGCGAATTAAAAGACAAAGGAATAGATTACGATAAATCATTAAGACTCAAAGGCTGGGACGGTCGAGGCTGTTTTATTGGATATGTATTAAATGAGGATGACGACGACGATTTTATAGACGAATATCCAGAAGATAAATATCCAGAAGATAAACCTTCACAACCTGATTTTAAAGAAAAATATTTAGAATTACAAAAAGCATTTGATGAACAAAAACACAAACTAGAAAAATTATTAAATGAAAAATTAGGAATTCAAAAAGTAAAGGAAGAAGTAAAGGAAGAAGTAAAGGAAGAAGTAAAGGAAGAAATAAAAGAAGTTAAAAAATCAGCATTCAAAACACAAAAAAAACTTAAGCCCTTGTCTGAGAGTTCAAGAAAATCAACCATTAAAAAACTTATTAAAAAAAACAGTTGTAAAGTTGATTTTGATTAAAATTAAAATTTATATAATATCATTTAATAAAATAATATTATTTAAACTAGTCCTCGTCCTCGTCATAAAACATATTTTCTTCAAGTTGAATTACCCGAGCATTTCCCAAATCTTTAATTAATTTAGTTCTAAATTCCCATGTGTTCTCAGAATGTGGGTAATTTTTCCATTTAACTAAAAACTGAACTCGTCCGGCATTATTTCGTTTTTTAATAAAATCTTCTACAATAAATAAACCGTCCTCTAGCTCGTTGTCTTCAATGTCGTCGACCTCATTTTCTGGAATAATATATAATTGAGACTTGGTATAGGCTACCTTAGATTTTTGGTTAACCATATATAATGGAGGCTGATTAGGTAAAAGAACAACTTTATTAATAGTGTATGTTTTCGGGTTGAATCTTATATCGTTACTTCTAAATTTTCCTTTTAATTTTTCTTTTGTTTCAGGGTTAATAGGTGTTTCTAGTGGAATTCTTACCTTTTGACCATATCTTAATAAATTACAACTATCATTTTTACATTTTGCGGACCTGTGATTTTTGATAAATTTTCTATATTCTATTAATTTATTTTTTTGTGATTCATTATATTTTTTAGCAACATTTTGAGCTATAGTAACCCAATCATTAGAGGGTTTATCTGTTTCAAGTTGTTTTTTATTTTCAAAATATCCAATTACACGACCCATTAACCCGTTGAATGTTTCAACTAATGCATTTTGTCGTTTTCTATATGCTTTTGTGTATACTATCTTAGTTTTATATTTTAAATACTGTTGTACCGCTCCCTTAAATTCTGAGCCGTTGTCTGCCTGGAATATTGAAGGAATTTTAAGCGGGTTGTTCACATCATTCCATATTTTTTTTAATGCTCGTAAAACGGTTATAGAATCGATTTTTTTTAATGGTTCAACTGCTACATATCTTTTATAATCCATTAAAACCAATAAATATTTATTTTTGTTTTTATCTTGTGGTAGTTCTAAAATATCGGCTGATTGTTTAAAATTCAACGGAAAAACTGGATTCCTAGGAGGGTTAACCTCTTGTTTTGTAGGATAATTAGACAAGGAAACAGATTTAGAATTAATATCAACATTCATTTTATTTAATATCTTTTTAAAAAAACGATTTTGTGCCATATTATATTATATGATATAATTTAAAAAAATCTCTAGTAATTTTTTTAATAACTCTTATCTAAAGAAATAAAATCTAAGTTAATATATATAATGGAAATAGAGGAAGTTGATATACAACTAAATACTAATCTTAAAGTTTCGGGTAATCCTGTCGAGTTTAAAGCTTTTGATTTTGTTGAGCCAGTCGACATTAATCAAGAAAAAGAAGCCTTTACATTTATTAAAGATTTTATTAAAAATGATGTTGAAGATTACGACGATAAATTATATAATATTACGGTTCATTATGGAAATAGTAATTATGATTATGGATTTTTTGCCTTCGATGTATCAAAGGGATTTTCAGATTTTAACAACCTTAAATTTATGAGCCCTTTAGATTATTACGACGAACAACGAGATTTAAGCTTAATTTTTGGATTCGATATTTATTTAGTAGAAAAACCAGAAAATAAAGGTGGAAACGATAAATATAACATGTGTTTATACAAGGCTTTAAAAATATCGTTAGGTGATAGATTCAAACACGAAGCTAAATCATTAAAACAATTATGTGGGGTTAAGTTTGGGGATAAAATACCCGTTGATAAAATACCCATAATCGAGAATAAATATAAAATTAATATTATTATAAATGGTGATTACTCATATTTAGGAGCCCAAAAATATAACCAATCTACTGAAATAATACTTAAAAATGGACATTATTACAAGAAGAAAGAAACCAACATAGAAAGGAAATTTAAATGTTTCCCATCTGGTCTTCCTCTTGTTATATGGGATAAAACAAACTTAGAATATTATTTTAAAGGTGATACTTTACCAATAGATAGACATATAGTAATGAGAAATAAGAATAATTTAAGTTTATCTAACGAAGAACTTTATTCTAAAACAATAAAAGAATATAACGAATTAAAAATAGCATCTAATGGAAAATATGATATTTTAAAATATCGTTCTATTCCTGAAATGGCATATAGTATATTTTTTGAACATTTCAAAGCGGTTAAACCTGACTCAATCAGCTTAAACGAGGCCTTATGGTTGAAAAATGCAAATAATGGCGGGATGAGATTCGCAAAAATTAGAAAATTAAAAAAAGGTTATTCATACGATGTTAACCGTTTCTATCCTTCTTTGCAGTGTGACACTTTAAACGTTCCAATCGAAGCCCCATCATTTGGTATAATGGAAGAATTACCCCAGATTTTATCAATAGGAATTTATCGAGTTAAAATAAAAACAGATAACCCTTTTTTTTCACACAATAAATTTAATTTATACACACAATATAGTTTAAGATTCGCTCGCCGAATTGGAGCAGAAATTGAACTTATTCAAGATGGAAAATTTAATTCTATGATTTACACAGGTAAAAAGATTTCAACAACAAGATTAAAAAACATATATAATGAACTATACGAATTATCTAAAAAACATAAAATTTGTAAATTAATAATGAATACAATATGGGGGAGTGTATGCGAGCGGAAAAAAAAGATTATTTCGACATCGTTCCATAAATCAATAGATTTAAATCCTATGGATATTATAACGAGACATCATAATAAATTCGAAGTTGTTAAATTTGACATAGAACAATATTTTAAATCAAACTTTGCTAGGCTTGGTTGTTTTTTAACATCTAAAGGACGATTCAATTTATTCAAAACTTTTGAAAAATACCAAGATAAAATTATTTATGTTCACACGGACGGATTTATTACAAACAAAAAAATAAATATTAAATTAAGTGATAAAATGGGATGTGTTAGATTAGATAAAACATATTATGATTTAGAAATTATAAACAAAAATAAAAAAACCTTTAATAAAGAAATTTAATTTAATCTAAAGAAAAAATAATGTTATACTATATAATGACTACAAATAGTAAAGAAAACGCCAGAAAATATTATTATAAATACAAAGAACGAGACGGCTTTATTAAATGTGTGTGTTGTAATAAAGATATTTTAAAAATATCTATGAGACATCATATTAAAACTAAAAAACATATTAAAAACGAGGGTAAAACTGAAGAGGATAAAAAAATAGAAGAAGAACTTAAACAACAGATTCAAGATTTACAGAACAGATTAAAACAGCTTTAATTATTTATAATAATATATAATTAAATAAGTTTCAAAAATAATAAAAATCTCTAGAATATAATAATGACGAATAATTTTAAAGATGACTTAAGATTAGGACAAAAATACGAATTAGAGTTTATCAAATATATAAATTATGAAAAATATTCAATATCTGAAGGTGTGTTTAAGCCTTACGATATATTATTCGAAAGTGGACACAAAACTTTAAAAGTTGAAGTTAAAACGGATAGATTAGCCTCAAAAACGGATAATATTTGCATCGAATACGAGTGTTCTAAAATAAAATCTGGCATTTCTACAACAGAAAGCGATTATTACGCATATTTTATATTACATTCAAACGGGAAAAATTACGATTTATATTACATTCCAACTAAACAAATTAAAGAAAATATCAAAATGAAAAAATATAAATTCACAGTTAATGGAGGAGATAACAAAAGCTCGAAAATGTATCTATTTAACATTAATGTTTTTAACAAATATAAAATAGATAAAAAATCTAAATTTAATATAAATTAATTAATAAATTATCATCATTAATTATTTTATATATATATAATTTTAAATGTCGAGGTATTGTTCGAGGTCGCTATGTTTCATTGCCTTACCTCCTTTTTTACCATTTCCAAGTTTTACGATTTCGCCGCCTTTCTTTTTACGAGAAGCTGGCTTTTTTCCGTAACCATAAGAGGAGGCAAAACGGCCGAAAGGGGTTTCATCTCCTACAAATTCTCTAGCTCCTGGGAGGTTGTTCCGTAAGAATTTAGAACTATCTTTAGCGAAAGGGGAACGTAAGAAATTAACGGTATTATCGAAAGCATTTCTCCACCAATTACCTCCCAATACCCTTTGCATTTCGCTGTTTTGTTCGGTCATTTGAAGGGGTGATTTTAACATTTGCTCGGCTGTCATAAGTGGGCGATATTCGGTAAAGGTGCCTTCTGTATCGAATACGAAATTATCGGTGAAAGTGAAAAGGCGGACGGTAATATCCATTGCTTCTGCGGTTTGATTTTTATAAGTAAGTTTCATAGACATATTGATAGTTTTATTTACGTTAGCAACGGTGGTTTCGTCTAAAGGCAAGTCTGAAGGGCGGAAGTAGAAGGGACTGCCAACACCAAAATTTAAGGCTGCTTGGGTAGGGTCGGCCGCTTGGCCATAGAAAACAGCGGGCCGTTTGTTTAATCCATTTTTTGAGCTTAATTTATATAATTGGTCGGGTTGCATATAAGAAAGCAAATTAGATTGGTTGTCAGTATCTATAGAAATATTAACTAATGGCACTTGTAAAATAGGGCCATAATCTTTTTTCGTTTGAGTTGCGATAACACAGAACATAGAAGGAACACCATTTAGTGTGATATTATTAAAATTTACTACAGGTTCCGAATTGGCAGGTAAGGTTTGGCTTACAACTTGTTTAGATTCAATAATAGGAGAATTATAAACAAGTGTTTTAGGGAGAGTAGACATTATTTTAACACTAGGTTTGAAGGTTCGTACAACTAATTCGTACGATGAAATTTCAAAATCACTAATAGCATCCCCCACGGATTTATTAATGAATTTTTGAGGGGTAATATTCATTTGAAGATTAAGAATATAGCTATTAATATTTCTAAATGGTTGGGCGTTTAATACATCACTATACTGAAGAGGATTCACTAGTAGGGCTTCGGTGACGTCGAAAGTAATTTTATAACTAGCATCTGCTACTAATTCTGTTATAGAAGTAATATAATTTGCCCCTAATCCTCGAGTGTCTATAGAATCGGTAACATTACCGCCCGAATTTAAAGGATTGTTGTTTAAGGTTTGGTCAAAAAGTGAATAATCGTCACTTCTTGAGACCTGAGATAGTAAAGCATTTTGAGCGGTGTCATTGGCTAAGCAGAAAACATCAACCATTTCCGCAGGTGAACATGCCCATTTTTTGCCGTTCTGTTCCAAAGTTGCATTAGGGATGCATCTATTAATAGCCATATTCGCTAAGCCTATAGAATTCTTTAAAGAAGCTAATGTTCCAGCAACAACGAACGAGCCTTTAACATTGAGAGACTGAACACTATCGACTAGTCCATCTGGGAAGCTAGTGTTCCAACTTACAGGGCCGACCGCTTGTTTATCGCCAGTAGATGGCTTAATTCTCCGGGTAAAATCACTAGTATTTCCGACGCGAGAGCCGACAGCTACATTTTTTTCAGATTTCCAATTATAAATATCGGGTGCAAGTAATACAGATTTAATTTCTGACATTATATATATTATATATTAGATAATATTTATTAATAAATATACTTAATTAAATTATTAGACATAATTAAAGATATTGTATTTTTTTCTTAGATACTTTTAAACATTATTTTAATACCTGCTTTAGATAGTTCACTAAACAAGAAAACCTGATATTTATTTCCGTCGTAATCATACCACACAAAGTTAAGATTAAATTGATTGAAAGTATTACTTTCGTTTAAATTGTGATATCTGTGGTCAGATTCTGCCGCCGAAAAAACGATAGTTTGTATGCTTTGATTATTTGACTGGAAATATTTATAATCAGTCAAAAATACCCCAATATTATTAGAAATTTCCCCACTTCCAGACGGAGGTAAAAGCTCCGAATTTACCGGAAGATTATTAGATTCTAAAACTATCCGGGAAACAGGGCTTAAAAATTCTAATGTTTTATTGTCTTGTGTTTCTCTATCACCTTTTAAATTAATTGAATAAAATTCATCATCTAATTTAGATAATGGAAAAGAATTGAAACCAAAAACCATATTTTCGTTAAATACTATTTCGTAATCATCTCTAAAATTAGAAGATGAATCAATAGAAAACACTAAAGTTTTATCATCAAATGAAAACGTAGGGATTGACTCAACAGATTGGGCACTACACACACTTTCTAGAGTTTTTTGAATTCCTGCCGCTACATCGTCATAATCATAAATAAAACCGTCTTCGTTCCAGTCTGTAAAATCTATATTATCGTGGTAAATAGTTCCTGATGATTTTTCGTAAATACCTATTACATAATCAAATGTTATTTTAAATAATGGCAATCTCACACCCATAAGAAAGAAATTCTCTATAGAAACAATATAATCTTCAGGATGATTTAAAATGTTACTTTGTCTTTTAATTGAAACATTAGCAGGGATTAATTGTTGATTATTTCCTGTCATAGATTGATTTAAATAAATATATTTTGTCATTATTAAACAATATATAATTATTTATGATTTAACTAAAAAATTTAACCGTTAATAAATCAGGTGAAATTTTGTTTTTTTTACATAACCTTTTAATTTCTTGATAAAATTCATCGTTTGTTAAATGAGACATAGCACAACGTAATAGACACCATCGCCCACAAGTTGAAATATTTCCCTTATCGCTTTGTAATTTATAATCACTATAATCTACTTTATAATCTGAATTTAAAAACAATCTAATTAAAGTGTTTTCTTCTTCTTGATATAATTCCTTTCTTTGGTCTCCTGCGTATTTCTTCTGCTCTATATCCGGTTTGCCTCCGTAACTATCAAAAAAATATAGTGTGTCGCCTTTTCTTGTTAAACAACAGTAATGCCCATATAATCCCTGGCTTGATTGATAATTAGGATAGTAAATTATAACTCTATCATCATCTTTTAAAACTTGGTTAATATTATTCATTTTAATAATTTCGTCATAATCTAAAACCTGAATATGACCTGCCGAAGATGGCATTTTTAATCTCCATAATGTTTTTAATTGGGTAGGAGATAAAGGAACAGTTAATAAATCCATATTATATAATTATAGATTAATATTTTATTGTGTTAAAATAATTTCTTTTTGAGACAATATTAAAGATTCGTCCAAATTATAACAAATCCATCTCGACTTCCTTAAAATTCGATGAACTCTTTTCAATTGCGAACTATCGAAACCTAGATAATCTTTAAATAAAATGTTTCTTGTTCTAACATTAGACTTTTTAAACAAAACTAAATTAGTCGATTCACTTTTAATTAACGAGAATGTAATCCCCCCGTTTGTTTTATGATTACAAATAATCATATTTGTTTCGTAATGTCTGCCTTTGGTTAATAAATGGTCTCGTAATAATTCAATCATTACTTTATTTTTATTGTTTTCGTAGTCATCAAAAACCACAACCGAGTTTTTAAATATTTTTCCTAGGTGCTCTTCTTTAAATTTTAACTCATATTTTGACCCACCTACTTTAACGGGTTTCTTATTATTCAATTTAAGTTCTATTTCTAAAATTTGATGTGGTTCTAATTCTTTTTTAATATGTTTAAATTTAATCTTTTGTGTCTCATAATCTAATTTTTGCTGGTGATAATCTGAAGTGGTATTTTTAACGAAATCCTCAATATCCAAATAGTGACATTTTCCAAAGTTTTCTTCGTCAATATCAGAAATAACAAAGATTTTTTTAAATCCTGCTTTTCTGTATTTTTGAATTAATTGACAAGCAAAAAAAGTTTTTCCACTTCCTGACATACCACTTAAAAAATACACATCTCTCTCCAATTGGCCGGATAATGACGGAGGTAAAACCTCAAATAAACCATTTTCTGATGCTTGAACCTCATTATTTATTAAATTTTCTCCTTCTGATTGTAATTCGTGCCTGAGTGATTCTCTCCCTTTTTGGGTTCTGGCTTTTCTTCCAAAAGTTGCTATTAAAAATTCATCGGAAAAGTTCCCTCTTGTTTCAATACTATCGTTGTCTAATGATACTATTCTATTTTTTCCTTTGTTCATTAATTCGATAGCAACAGGAAAACCTTGATTATTGAAATTTAGGCTCATATTATATAACCTTAGACAATTTTTTCACTCAATGTCGTTTTGCCAAAAATATATTAAAATAAAGAGCCACCTATTACATATTGGCAAAACAACATTGAGTGAAAAGATTTTCTTTTCTCTTTCATTGAGTGAAAAGATTTTCTTTTCTCTTTCATTCCGAGCCTTAAATTTTATTGAAATCAATGTTTTTAATTGATAATATGTAATTATTTAATAAATGATTTAGTTTTTTATATATTGTATTTAAATTAATTATTTTGATATTATCTAAATTTCTTAATATTGGATAATGTGCCCCAATCTTAATAATTATATCTTCTTTAATATTTGATAAAACATTATTTTTTATGTCCTTGTTAAATTTCGAGTCTTGGAGTGCTTTAATTCTGTTTAATGTCAAGTAAATAAAACCGGGATGTGAATCATTAAGAATACTTAATAATTGTTTATTGTTGGGTTCCAAACTTCTTAGTCGTTTTAATACCTTGTAATATTGTTTATTATTCAAATAATATTTAATGTCATTTTTAATTAATTCCTCGAAATTTAGATTAATATTTTTATCTGAAAAATCATAAATAATAGATATATCTTCTATATAAATTCCATTATATAAATGAAAATCTAATTTTAGCCATTTCATCAGCGAGGCACGAGTACCCATATTACTATTTTGTAATAATAATTTAGTCTTTTTAACATTATGTATTATTTTTATAGCATCGTTATAATTTCTTATTTTCTTATCTCCAACTTTTAATTTTACAAATGAAACATTATCTTTATTTTTTTTCATAATTCCATTTAGTAAATATTTTAACAAGTTTTCTAAATCTTTTATATTTACTTTTTTATAAAAATCAATATCTGAAGCCCATAAAGTGATAGGATACGAACCGTTTAATTTAAGGGGTGAAGCGTCAAAATTTAATTTTTCAATCATTACTTTATGTTTATTATTGAATTTTTTAAAGTTATCTTTAGTGATTAACATTAATAAGATTTATATATTTTTTATTATCTCCATTTAATATATATATGAGCGATTTTAGTCGATATTTACTTAGTTTAGTTACAGAGTCAGCAAATAGAGAAGCAGAAGGACAACAAAAACGAATTCAACAAGTTAATAATGATAATTTGATAGTTGAAGCATTAGTTGAAAAACAAAGAAAAGACGATTTAGTTTTGGATGAATTCGAAAAAGGAGATTTTAGAACACTTGAACAGAAAATGAAAGCCTCTAAATTAGGTACTCAGGTTAATAATTTATTAGTTTCACTATTGAATAATATCAATAATCCTAAACCAGGAAAACTAGAAATTTACAAAGATATTATATTATCACAAATGAACACACTTCAAGAATTAGCAAAAGAAGACGATTTAAAACCCGAAATCTTCGAAAGTGTAATGAATTTTGTCGACTCTCCATCTATTGTAAATGGTACAGTATACACAGACACCCAAAAAACAGCAATCAAACGAAAATTTACACAATTAGAAGCAATTTTTAGAAATACCGGAAGGATAATATTACCTGGCCCGGTGGTTGAAGAGGAAGCAGAAGCGGTAGACGATGCAGCAGCGGCGGCAGAAAGGGACGCGGAAGCAGAAGCGGCGGAAGCAGAAGCAGTAGAATTAGCATTAGCAGCAGAGGCAGAAGAAGCAAAAGCAGAAGAAGCAAAAGCAGCTAAAGCGACTAAAGCGACACCAGAAAAACGAGAAGAAGAATTAATAAAATCTATATTTTCTAGAGCTAGTGGGTTAACAAATGATGAATTAAAAGAATTACTTGAACCATATATTATAGAAAAAGGGAAACAACGCACAAAATATTTAAAATTACAAGATATAAGCGTTTCATCTGCTAAAAAAGCCGACCTATTTAAAGAATTAATGGATTTAATGAATCAATCAAAAGAAGTAAAAGAACGAATGGCTGAAAAACTATTATTTACTTGATAATTTATTATCTAGGTTTATATATATAACAAATGGAAATATCAACCGCAACAACAATAACAGCCCTCAGTAGTCTTTACCCAATCGCCTTATTTACTTATAGACATTGTCTTAATCGGGTTCGTAAAGCCTCCAATATTCAGAAACACACTCTTTTAATTCCTTCTAGAAGTGGGAAAACTTATTTATATCAAAAATTAGCCTCACAAAAAAACTATATGATTATAGATGTAGACGAATTTATGAAGACATGTTCAACACCTGAAGAAATAGAAAGGTTAACTAATGCTAAAAAGAATAATTCTTTTTACGAGTATGATTTATATTATAAAGCAACCGCTGACAAAGTATTAAAATTTATAAGAGAGCAGATTAAAGCTAATCGTAAATTAAAAGTCTTATTTTTAACCAGTTGTTATAATTGGAGCCTACAATTTAAAACCGATTCCGTATGTGTTGCTTCTCCTAATTCTGAATATTGGGACAAAATATTAAGCAAAGTAGAAAACGAGAAAGAAAAAGAACATTTAAGAAAATATAGACAGCATTTCTTAGACTCGTTACCCTCTCAAAATGCCGTATGTACTTATAACAGTTTATCTGAATTAGAAAATTTAGTTAGAGAAAGATTAAACCTTAAATATCATCTATAAATTATTATCTAATATATATTATATAAATGAGTATTTCAAATTTAGAAAATAAAAATAGTCTTGATATTGGTATTAAAGGCGAAATTATAACTTATTCGGATGGTGTAAATGATATGTATTTCGGATATAATTCAGAAGGAACCGATAGTTTCGGGTATTGGATAAACTCTAATGTAGGAAATAATGGAGATTTTGGCTGTTATATAGCAGGGAAAAATACAGAAAAGACACAATCAGCCCCAATTATTGATATTTATTCTGCCAATGGAGTATTTCCAAATACGGTATTATGCGATAATTTAACAGTCAGTGACACAACAACCTTAAATAATTCCGCTAGTTTTTCCTTTGCTAATCCTTATCTATACAATGCAAATATTAATATTAACGGTTCGTTATGGATTCCAGGTGGTATTATAAATATTCAGAGCGGAAGTAATGAAGATATTTATCTTAATATTTCCGATGTAGCCATTAAATCGGGCGGTTATATGTATGTTTTTTTAAATGCTGGACAAAATTCAACCTTTCAAATATCAGGATATAAAGAAAGCGATGGAACCCCGTTTATTTGCTTCCCATCTACTCAAGGCACTTTTTCAGCGAATGCTTTCGCAGCTACAAAACTTATGCCTGTAACTAAGTATATTGTCAAATTATCAACATATGGAGCTAATAGATGTATTGCCACCGTTTTATATGATAATAACGACCCAAGAAGCCAAGTTTAACTTTATATTATAAATAATTATCTATATTATTATAATAATGAGTATTTCAAACCTTAACGATATTCCTTTAGATTTATACGCTTTAACAACTTCAACCTTTTGTGATAATTTCACTAATAATATTTATATGGGAGTTTCTTCTAGAACTGATGATAAATTCGGGTATTTTATTAATGCAAAGGTTACCGAAGAGGGAGACGGCGGATTACATTTTCTAGGAAAAACATCCGATAAGTCAATAGATACCCCTATAATGTCTGTATATTCTGAATTATCATCTTATCAAAAAAGGCTAGTTCGTGTTGATAATTTACTTATTAATGGTAACGCAAATTTAGGGGGTATAACTAATTTTTCCGTAGAAAATACAAATTTCACTTTAACTAGTAATATTGTTTATATAAATAATGGAAACTATCGTCCTTTTTCCACATATTCAGCAGGTATACCACCCAATATAAACTTAGTTTTACAAATTACAGATTTAGCACTGAATCAAGGCGGAAATATCACCCTATGCATAACAACAGAGCCAGAGGGAAACAACACATTTAATATTAGAACATTTTTAGAAGCTGGCGGGGCCTATACTGGATGTGTTAGAGCTGGTGGTGTTCATTTTACAGGTTTTGCTGACAATATTATTTTATTAGGATACACTATTATCGAAATTTCGGCCCTTGTGTCTCAATTTTCGCCCGGTCCTATCTTATCAGTTCAAATTTTATATAATGGAGTAAATCCCAGCCTACAATAATTTATTATCTAATTTATATTATATAATGAGTATTTCTAATTTAACAATTCCTAACAAATTAAATATTTGCTCTAAAACAATATCATCATTTAACCCGAACAAGAATAATTTTTATATGGGTATAGCTGATAAAATCACCGATAAACACGCATATTATATGAAAGCTAATGTTACCGATACTTTAGACTCTGGGCTGACTATTTCAGGTAAAAAAGACGGAATCAACGAAGCAGAAGCACCATCTATAACGTTATCTTCTGTTAATTGTTTTACTAATTCAACATCACCATATTATAATAAAAGGTTAGTTACTGTAGAAAATTTAACAGTCAATAACGAAACAAAGCTCGAAAAAATTCATTTTAAGGATATGAAGAAATTATCATATTTTAATAGTTTAACCACTTACACGGTAACCAAGGAGGATTGGGTTCCCGGAGTGAATATTTATATTTATACGAATAATTCCTTAGATAGAACGATTATTATTAATGATGACTGTCTTAATAATCAAGGTGTAATTAATATTATTGTTTATTCTGAGCGAAACCCTGGCGGAACGGTTCAGTTTCAAACATCAGGAACTGAAACAGCATTTATAGGAATCGACAATGTAGTTTTTACTACAGCTTTTTCAAAACCCTACGCTATAACTTCTTCAGTTACTAAATTTAAATGTTTTAATCTTTACGCTGAGAGGTTAGCTATTATCGCAGAACGAATAGCTTAAAATAATTATCTATCATATATTATATATGAGTTCTAAACAAACCTTGAATTTAAACTTAAGACAAAAATTAGAAATGATTAATTTAACAGAGAATAGTTTAAACCTTTATAATGACGCACTCGTTATAATTGATAAAGAAGAATGTGAAAAACAACACATCGAGGCAGATTCTGCAGTGTCAGTTCACAATTTGGGGGTTAAACATGATTGTGTTATAGAGGGAAATCTTACCGTCAAAGGTTCTATTAAATGCCTATGTAATTATGATAAACCAGAAGAAGAAAAAGAAGAAAAAGAAGAAACTAAACCTGAAATAATTAAGGAAATAGTTCAAGTTGATAAAATGGGATATTATGGCGAAAAAAAATCAAATGTTGTTCCATTATCGTATGGTATGACTTTATTAAAAGAAATTAAGCCGGTTTCATATAATGATGAAGGGAGTTTCGGGATTGTACCAGCAGAACTTAAAAAATCATTAAAAGCCTTAGGTGTTACATCCGACTTAATAAAAGATGATAAAATTAATATGTCTTCTTTAGTTGCTCTTTTGGTTAAATCTACCCAGCAATTAGGACAGAAAATAGAACAATTAAAATTTAAGGTTGATGAATTCGAAAAAGAAAAAAGCATAGAAAAAGTTTCAACCACTAAAAAGACCATGTGGGATTAAATATTAAATAATTATCTAAGTTATATTATATAATGAAATATCAATTAACTAGTGATTATCATATCGTCCCTGTTTCTGGTGCTGGAAAATGTAATTGTCAATGTCATAAAGGCGGTTCTCAAATTATGACTATGAACGAAAAATTAAGAGTTGCTTCTCAACTTGGAGCTGGAAAAAAAACCGTCGTTAAAACTGAAGTTAAACCCAAACGTAAACCCTCCCCTGCTGTGAAAAAACGAGGCGAATTAGTTAAAAGAATAATGAAAAAACACGGCGTAAACCTGCCTACTGCCTCTAAGATGTTATCTAAAGCAATGGCTAAAATGAAATAAATAAATTTTGATACTATGATTTAAATTTATTTACTTTTCTCTTATAATGTTTAAAAAAAAATTGAACGGTTTTATTTTTGTTGCCCCTTCTAAATACAAAACTAAAAAATATGATGTTTATTCTGACGGAAAATATTTATTATCATTCGGAGGTATTAAAAAAAATGGTGAACCTTATCAACAATATAAAGACAAGATAGGATTTTATAAAAAATATAATCATTTAGACGAGAAAAGGAAAGAACAATATTTTAAAAGACACGGTAAATTAATTTTTGATTTAACTCCTGATTTTTTCTCTAAATATTATTTATGGTAAGAGAGAATAATATTTTTTTTTATATCATCTTAATTAATGAAAAGTTTAGAATTTGAATTAATTAAATTAAAACTTGAAAGCATGCTAAAAAAAGATTTATTGAAAATTATTATTTATTATGATTTTAAATTTAAAAAGAATAGTACAAAAAAACAACTTATTAAAGTTTTATTAAATAACTATATTAGACTTGGTGGAAGTGCTACCGAACCTACAAGATTAGAAAAAGTTTTTTTTGCTCCTGGTAGGAATCAAGACAGAATTAATAATATTAAGGAAGGATGGAAAGACATAATTAAAGACCAAGTCCACTTTAGTATGAAATATTTTATAAATTTAGCTTTAGGACCTTATATTATAGAAAGTTCTAAAGCACAATTAAAGGGGAAAGCAGCTTTCGATTATGTAAAAGAATTATCAAAAAATAAAGACGCTCTCCGTTTAATTTCTGCTTCTGGAATGATTAAAACTAGATTTCAAAAAGGTTTTTCTAGTGACAAATCGGTCCCTGTTGAAATATTTGATAGTTTAAAAGAATTAGTAGAACCTGAAAAACAAATAATTAAAAAATATAGAATTTTAGATTATGGAGTTTATATTGATACTAGAGGCTCAACAAATTACCCTCCCGGTTTAGGCGAGGTTGTTGTTAATAATTCAGATGTTGACGAATATTTAAAACGAATAATGCCAATTTATATAAAATTCATTAAATATATTAAAGGTGATTTAAATAAAAATATTGACGCAGCACAGAGAAGAGATAAACAATTAGACAAAGAAGAAGCAAATTATCAGGAAAGATTACAAGGATTTAGGAAAGGCTGGGTTTTCGGAACCATTGGAGTACAATTTAAGCAGACTATAGAAAGTGTATTAAATGACCCAAAACAACGAAAAATATTTTTAAGTTTTTGGAGTAAAGCCCTCGGATTAGTTCCTGGTGTTGGTCCTGTAATTAGTATTATTCTCGATGGGATGGCAGAAGACCCAAATTTTGATATTGGTGAATTTTTGAAAGAACTTTTTAAAATGGGGGCTGGTAAATTCTTTAAACTTTTGGCCCAGATGGCATTAAATAAGGTATTACCTCCAGGATTAGCCCCTAATCTAGTAAAAATAATTACAAAAGGAAGCGAAATATTAGCACAAAAAGTAGGTTCACAAGGTGCGAATATTATTGTGAATGGTATTGACCCGAATAAAGATAAAAAATTAAATGATTCAACAGAACAGGCACTAAAAGAAGTGAAAGAAAAAGTAGGAGGTAAAAAAAGAATCCGAAAGCCTGCTATGAAAAAGAATATTAAATTTTCCGACTTATTATAAATTATAATTATATAAAATTCAATATAATTATTATTTATTCGCTTTGATTATCGCTAAGCTTGCTTAATTTTTGATTTAATCGTAAAATCTTTTTATTTATTTCGTGTTTTTGATTTTTAACTGAGAGAACGTTTTTTATTTTGTTTTCTCTTGGGATAAACTGCTTCCATGTTCTCAATAATTCTTGAAGTATGTTTATTTTTTCTTCAACTTTACGACTTGATTTATATAAATCGTCTAAAAAATCTACATCGTCGATTAATCTTTGTTCGTCATCATCTGATAACATGATATAAATTAACCTAGATTTTAAATTAAATAAAACGATGTAAAATAATTTCAAAATGTCCTAGAGTTTTTTTAAATATTTTGAATTAACATAATTTCGCCTTTTCCATAATATCCGCCGAAAAATTGGTTGTTGTTTGCTTTTCCCATAATATCCGCCGAAAAATTGGTTGTTGTTTGCTTTTCCCATAATATCCGCCGAAAAATTGGTTGTGACACGATGACCCCGACACCTTATAATTTAAACTATTCCTATATCTATATTATTTCTTATAAATATATAGTTTATTTTATAGTGTCAAGGTGTCAAAGTGTCAATATAGTACCCTTATAGATAAAATGGATTTTTTAGGGTGACATTAAAGTGCCATTTTATCTAATATCTGGGAGGGACGGGAACACATAAAATAAGTTTGAAAACATGTTATAGGATTAACTCCCGTAATCCTCCCATTTTATATATTTTTTTAATTCATTTTTTGGGGCTCGGTGTCAAATCCTTAAACCGGTAATAATCACTGGTCATAAATTCAAAGCTAAAAAATGGTTATGAAAAATGGGAGGTAAAAAGGGAAGGTAAAAGGGGAAGATTAAACTTTAATAAAATGGGAACATAAAACTAAAGCGAAATGGGAGGTAAAAGGGGAAGTAAAAGGGAAGATTAAACTTTAATAAAATGGGAGGTAAGGGGAACATAAAACTAAAGCGTTGCTTTTCCCATAATATCCGCCGAAAAATTGGTTGTGACACGATGACCCCGACACCTTATAATTTAAACTATTCCTATATCTATATTATTTCTTATAAATATATAGTTTATTTTATAGTGTCAAGG
>Ga0306883_100356_pt1 | contig 17914 bp, 19 predicted proteins | sample AntDeeMetageno83_FD_190429 | JGI IMG/M metagenome (GOLD analysis project Ga0306883, IMG submission 190429) | Saline lake microbial communities from Deep lake, Antarctica - Metagenome #83 (v2) (version 2) | ecosystem: Environmental > Aquatic > Non-marine Saline and Alkaline > Saline | place...
GTTGGAGACGTTGCGGCAGAGCCCGTAGATGTACTCCCAGTTGGTGAGGGTGCAGTCGAAGTCGTCCGGGAGATCGCTCATACGGCCGTTCCTCCCACCCGCGCGCTCATAAGAGTTTAGCAACGCTTCCGGCGGCGGATCGACTGCGGCGAGCGTCACGACAAAGCCCACCCGAAAACACTGCGGCGGCGCGTGCCGACGAACGCCCGTCAGGGCGTGAGTCGCACGCGCGAGGGAGCGGTGAGCGCTCGGAGAGCGCGAACCGCGAGGTTGGGGAGGCGTGAGGTGCGGTTGCTGTGCGGTCGGGTGGGACTCAAAGGGGCAGTCGCGAGGACGAACTCCGCCGACGTAAGCACTGGAAGGAGCGAACGGAGTGAGCGACTGAAGCGCGCAGCGAGGCGCAGGAGTCCTCGCGACTGGGGCTTTGGAAGTGGTCACCACCGGTTCATCAGCACACGTTTATAAACGGACTCCGCAGGACCAAACGTCACAATCCGCGCCGGTTCGACCTGAGTAACCCCCGTATCGGTCCCGACACGATTTAGGTGGCCCGCCCGCAACGGGTCGGTAATGAGCACTCAGGCCGCGACGGAGGAGCGGACGGTCGTGATCGGGTTGGAGGTCCACGTCCAGCTCGAGACCGACACCAAGATCTTCTGCGGCTGCTCGACGGAGCCCGAAGACGACGAGGAGCCGAACACGCGCACGTGCCCGACCTGTCTCGGGCTGCCGGGCGCGCTGCCGGTCCTCAACGAGGGCGCCGTCGAGGCCGCCGTGAAGATCGGCAAGGCGATCGACGCCGACATCCCCGAGACGACCACGTTCCACCGGAAGAACTACTACTACCCCGACCTGCCGAAGAACTTCCAGCTCACCCAGTACGACGCCCCGATCTGCCAGTCCGGGGAGCTGGAGGTCCGCGTCGACAGCGAGCCCCGAACCATCGGAATCACCCGCGCGCACCTCGAAGAGGACCCCGGAAGCCTCCAGCACGCCGGCGGCTCGATCGAGACCGCCACCCACACCCTGGTGAACTACAACCGCGCCGGGACGCCCCTGATGGAGATCGTCACGGAGCCGGACTTCCGGTCGCCGGCGGAGACACGGGCCTTCTTGGCGAAACTTGAGGAGGTCCTGGAGTACCTCGGCGTCTTCGACCCGACCCGCGACGGGAGCCTGCGCGTCGACGCCAACGTCTCCTTGGTCCCCGAGAGCGAGGTCGCCGAGGACGGGACGATCACCGACGAGGCCCTCGCGGACGTGAACCGCGCCGAGGTGAAGAACATCTCCAGTCACAAGGGCGCCGAGCAGGCGCTCGCGTACGAGGTCACCCGACAGGAGAACGTCCTCCGGCGCGGCCGCGAGATCGAACAGGAGACCCGCCACTGGGACGAGGCGCGCGGCGTCACCGTCTCCATGCGCTCGAAGGAGGCCGAGAAGGACTACCGCTACTTCCGGGAGGCCGACCTGCCCGCGCTGGAGGTGTCGGACTGGAAATCGCAGATTCCGATCCCGGAGCTGCCCGACGCCCGCCGCGAGCGCTTCCGCGAGGAGTACGGTCTCGACCGCGAGTCGGCCTCGAAGCTCACCTCCACGAAGGCGGTCGCCGACTTCTTCGAGGACGTGGCCGAGCAGTTCGACCCCGAACTCGCCGCGACGTGGGTCGCCGACAACCTGCTCGGCGAGCTCAACTACCGCGAGATGGAGATCACGGACGTGGAGGACCGCCTCGACGAGTTCAAACGCCTCATCGAGTTAGTCGCAGCCGACGAGCTCACCGTGAAGAACGCCGAGGAGATCGTGCTCCGCGAGATGCTCGACGCGGGCGAGGACCCCGAGACCGTCATCGAGCGCGAGGGGCTCGGCGTCGCCGACTCCGGCGAAGTCGAGGCCGCCGTCACGTCCGCCATCGACGACAACCCGGATGCAGTCGACGACTACCACGACGGCGACGAGGGCGCGATCAACTTCCTCGTCGGGCAGGTGATGCAGGCGACGGGCGGGAGCGCCGACCCCGGCGAGGTGAACGGGCTGCTCCGCGAGGAGCTGGACGGGTAGGTCGTCGATGCATGTCACCGTCGAGGTCGTCGGCGAGGGGACGGCGGAGTACGACCTCCCGGACGACGCCACCTACGCAGACCTCATCCGCGAGGCCGGCTACCACCCGCAGGAGGCGTCGGCGCTGGTCGACGGCTCTCCGGTTCCCGGCGATCGCGTCGTCGACGCCGAGTCGGTTCAGCTGCTCCGGCTTATAAAGGGCGGGTCGACGAGCGACGAACCGACGGACGGCCGAGAGACGGACGACGCCGCGTGAGCGGGGAGCGATCCGCTGACGATCTGTCCGAGGACATCGCGATAGAGACGGCCTCGCCGGACGACCGCCTCGATATTCTCCGCGTGCTCGACGCCGCCATGCTGGAGACGGACACCGAAGTTGTCGACACCGCGATCGACGCCAGTGAGGCTCTCGTCGCCCGGTTTAAAAGGACGAACGCTGTCGTCGGCGCGCTGGTCGCAATGCGGCCTGAGCCGGGGGGGCTCCACATCGACGCCGTCGCGGTCAGGCGAGCGCGTCGCGGGCGGGGAATCGGTTCCGCGCTCGTCGCTGAGGCGGTGCGGCGCGCCGAGCGCGACGCCAAGGTGGCGGTCGTCACCGCCGAGTTCGATCCGAAACTGAAGGGATTTTACACCGATTTGGGGTTCGCCGTCGACAGCGAACGCGACGAAGTCGAGACGGACCGTCTGCGCGGTCGCTACCCGGCCGACGGTGGCAGCGTCGACGCCGAGGGAACCGGCGAACGACGCCGATAAACGGCCGGACGGTCTATGACGGGGCAATGAGTGGAAAGGACGAGTACTACAACAAGTCGAAACAGCAGGGGTACCGCGCCCGGTCGGCCTACAAGCTGAAACAGATCGACGAGGAGGCGAACCTGTTCGAGCGCGGCGACACCGTCGTCGACCTCGGCGCCGCCCCGGGCGGGTGGCTGCAGGTCGCCGCCGAGGAAGTCGGGGAGTCGGGAACCGTCGTCGGCGTCGACCTCCAGCGCATCGACGACCTTGAGGAGCATGACGTGGAGACCATCCGCGGCGACATGACCGAGGAGCGCACCCGCCACTACCTGCGCGAGGCGATCGGCGAGCGCGGCGCAGACGTGGTGATCTCGGACATGGCACCGAACATGACCGGCGAGTACGCCCTCGATCACGCTCGGTCGGTCCACCTCGCGCGGCAGGCGTTCGACGTGGCCGAGGAGCTACTCGCGCCCGGCGGCGACTTCGTCGTGAAGGTGTTCCAGGGCGAGGATCTGGACGCGTTCCGCGAGGATGTCCGCGAGGAGTTCGAGTACCTCCGGACCGTCTCGCCGCCCGCTTCGCGCGACTCCTCCTCGGAGGTGTACCTCGTCGCCAAGGGGCTGAACACCGCCCCCGTCGCGGCCGGCGACCGGATCGAGGTGACGATCGAGGAGCGCGGCGACGAGGGAGACGGAATCGCGTACGTCGAAGGCTACTCCATTTTCGTCTCCGACGCTGATATCGACGAGACGGTGACCGTCGAGGTCGTCGACGCCAAGCCGCGGTTCGGATTCGCGACGCGCGTGAACACGAGCGAAGCCGATCACGACGACGACAAGGAGGAGTAAAGAGCCGTGAGCGGCGACGGAATCCTCGGATCGCTGTCGGTGGTCGGGCTGCTCAGCCTCTGTTGTATCGGGCTCGGCGGAATCGCCGGCGGCGCCGCGGTCGCGGGCGGGGGCGCCTCGGCGACCACGCTGGCGACGGGAACGACGAGCCCTCGCGGCGCGCTCGTTTCCGGGGTGGTCACCGCCGTGACGGTGCTTGTCGTCGGAGTAGCGGTAAAGCGGCGGCTGCGTCGGAGCAGCGACGACGACTGCGACAGATAGCGACGCCGACGGCGACACCGGGGGCGGGACCGACGGCGACATCGACGGCGAGCGCTGAACACGGTCAGGCCGCATCGCCGCTCCGGACCCACTCCCGAAGCGTGAACCGGTCGTAGGCGGTTTCGGCGGCGACGGTCCACTCGTCCCGGTCCCACGCCGGGTAGAACGTGTCGCCGTCGTAGCTCCCCGTGACGTGGCTGAGCACCATCCGGTCAAGGTGGGGCTGGAACAGTTCGTAGATCGCGCCGCCGCCGAGGACGTAGACTGCGTCGTCACTGTCGGTGTCGTCGTCACTATCGTCGCCGTCGGCGACGATCTCTTCTGCGCGTTCGAGCGCCGAGTCGACGCCGTCGGCGACGACCGCGGTCGGGACGTCGACCGAGTCGACGCTCCGGCTCACGACGATCTGGCGGGAGCCGGGAAGGTCGTCGAGCATCGAGTCGAAGGTGCGGCGGCCGAGGATGACGGGTGAGCCCGCGACACGCTCGCGGTACTGCCGGACGTCGGCCTCGATGTGGGGCCACGGCACCTCACCGTCCCTGCCGATCGCTCGGTTCTCCGCGAGCGCCGCGACGCTGACGAGTTGCACGGGCGTCGTACGAGCGCGGGCGACAAAAAGCGGTCGGGCGGAGAGGCGGAGAAAAAGCCGCGCTACTCGCCGAGTCCGAGGAGGTCGAACGGGTAGCCGTTGTCGTTGTCGTCGGCCTGCTCGTAGACGACGCGCGCGGCCGCCACGTCCTGGATCGCGAGTCCGGTGGAGTCGAAGACGGTGACGCCGTCGACGCCGGCGTCCTCGTCGGTCCCGGTGGCTCCCGCGCGGCCCGGACGGTTGCCGACGACGATCTCACCGATCTCGCCGTAGATGTCGTCGTCGGTCAGGACCCCCGCGGCGTAGGGGACGTTGATCTCGCCGGAGTGGGTACACTGCTCGTGATCGTCGATGACGACGGTCGCGTCCAGCAGGAGGTCGTCCGCCAGTTCGTGTTTGCCCTCGGCGTCCGCGCCCATCGCGTTGACGTGGGTGTGGTCGCCCACGTCGTCGGGACCGACGATCGGGTCCTCGACGGGAGTCACCGTCGAGAGCACGTCGCAGTGACCGGCCTCCGAGATAGAGCCCGCCCGCACGTCGAACCGGTCGTCGAAGGCGTCGATGAAGTCGGCGACGCGCTCCTCGTCGAGGTCGCTCACGACGACCTCCTCGATGTCGCGCACCGCGGCGATCGCCTCCAGTTGGGTGTACGACTGAACGCCGGCGCCGACGATCCCGAGCGAGGTCGCGTCCGGGACTGCCAACTCGTCGGTGGCGACCGCGGCCGCCGCGCCGGTGCGTTTCATCGTGAGCGTTGTCCCGTCGAGGATCGCCAGCGGGAACGCCGTCTCGGGGTCGGAGTAGATCATCGTCCCCATCACGGTCGGCAGGTCGTGGTCGGCGGGGTTGTCGGTGTGGACGTTCACCCACTTGATCCCGGCGGCGTCCCAGCCGGCATCCTCGGCGGTGTCCTCCGTACGCACGTCGAGGTAGGCGGGCATCGAGCGGAAGTCGCCGTTGTACTCGGGCAGGTCGATGTACGACTTCGCCGGCATTTTGGCGTCGCCGCGCTCGTAGGCTGTGAACGCGCCTCGGACCGCATCGATGACGCGGTCCATGCGAGCGTTCTCGTCGACGTCGTCAGCATTCAAAAGCAGCGTCTGCATACCGCAATCTTTGCCAGAGGGGTACTTCAAGCCTGTTGGATCGGCGGCGGCCCGCGAGCCCCGAGCCGAATCAGACCATGTCGCCGCGCACCGACGCGCCCTCCTGCTCGGCCCGCTGTCGCTTGAGAGTCTCGGCGGCCTCGCGGGCCACGTCGTCGTCTGCGCCGAGCATGCCGAGCGCGGCGGACAGCGTCGGCATCGCGAGCGAGGCCTCGCGGAGTCGGTCGAACGCCTCCTCGTCGCGGGTGCCGTCGACCCACAGACAGACGCCGCACGGGTCGAGCACCTCCTCGTAGGCGTCGCGGGCGAGCGCTCCCTTCAACCGCTGGCGCACGTTGTCCTCGAAGCTCGCGTTACACACTTCGAGGTGGATCGGCTCGCTGTCGTCGACCAGCTCGGCCGCGAGACATTTCTCGGGGGCGGCGTACCCGTTGTCGCTCACGCGCACGCGGTCCGGGTGCGCCTCGGCCCACTCGGCGCGGACGGAGGTCCCGACGCCTTTGACGCCGTACTCGGTCGCGAAGTCGGCGGCCGCCTCGCTATCGCCGCCCATGATCACGTCCTTGGTGAGGTACACGTCGAGCCGCTCGACCGGGTCGAGCCCGAGCGCGACATCGCCGAAGGCCCACACCTCACGGACGGGGACCGGCATCGGCTCGCGTTCGACGCGGTCGACGAGGGTCTCCAGCCGGTCGACGGCCTGCTCGCGGTCCATTACGAGCCCGTAGGCGTGTCGCGGGCAAACCGGTTTCGTTCGGTGGTGGTCGAGGTTTCAGATCTCGTCGATCCTCGCGGCGACCGACTCCCAGTGGCTCCCCTTCCAGAACCAACGCCCGCAGTCGCGACAGCGCCACGCGGGGCGGGGGTCGTTGGTGTCGGTTTCGGATTCGGCCGCCGGCGGTATCCCCACGTCGTCGGGCACGTACTCGGGGCGGTCGTCGGGGTCAGCGCTGTCCGAGACCGACACCCGCTCGACTCGCCCGTTACAGGCGCCACAGCGCGTCGGCTCGTCGGCGAGCGCGACGCGGTAGCCCGCGGCGGCGACCTCGCGAAGCTGGTCGAGCACGTCGCGCTCGGTGAGGAGGACCGCGTCCTCGACCCGGGCGGCGAGCTCGCGATCGCAGGTGATCAGGGTCCGGTCCTCGGCCGCGGCCAGCGCCAGAACCCGGTCGTCCGCCTCGACCCCGCGGTCGAGCGCGTAGGCGGCGTCGTAGCCGCACATTCGGAGGTAGGTCGCGAGCGTTCCGCACATCGCGTCGAGGAGGACGCGAGGGGGCTCGCCGTCACCGGAGGCCGCGCGGTCGTCGGTTGCGCGGTCGTCGGTCGGCATCAGTCGTCGAGGAACGCCCGGATCTCCTCGGACGAGCGCGCGTTGAGCACGTCCGCCGTCTCGGCCCACCCGCGCCGGGCGGTGTGGACTCCGTACCGAGCGTTGTCGAGCTCGCGGGGGGCGTGCGCGTCGGTGTTGACGGCGATCGTCGCGCCCGCATCGATCGCGGCCCGTACGGTGTCGCCGTCGGCGTCGAGCCGGGCCGGGTTCGCGTTCACCTCGATCGCGGTCCCAGCGGTCGCGGCCGCCTCGACCACGGCCTCGATGTCGGGCGCGATCCCGGGACGGCTGTTGATGATCCGGCCGGTCGGGTGACCGAGGATGTCGACGTGCGGGTGTTCGACCGCCTGGATCAGCCGCTCCGTGGCGGCGTCGGGGTCCTGTCCCAGCGCGGAGTGCGGCGACGCGACGACCAGATCGAGGTCGGCGAGCGTGTCGTCGTCGGTGGTGATCGCCCCTTCGGCGTCGATGTTGGCCTCGATCCCGTGGAACACCTCGATGTCGGCGTCGGCAGGCCCGCCGGTTCCGCCCTCACCGGCCGTGACCGCGCCGTCGACCGCATCGATCGCGTCGGCGACGGCCTCCGCCTGCTCCGCGATCTCGGCCTCGTCAAGCCCGGTGTTACCGAAGACTCCCGGTCCGGCGGCGTGGTCGGTGACCGCGTGCACGTCGTATCCGCGCTCCGTGGCCGCCTCGATCATCTCCGCGATCGTGAAGCCGCCGTCCGACCAGTCGGTGTGGGTGTGGAGGTCGCCGCGCAGGTCTTTAGTCTCGACGAGATCCGGGAGATCCCTCGCCGCGGCCGCCTCGACCTCGCCGTTGTCCTCCCGGAGTTCGGGCGGCACGGGGTCCATGTCGAGCGCCTCGTAGACGCCGTCCTCGGTCGCGCCTGCCACGCGCTCGCCGACCCGCTGGCCCGCGTCGGGGTCGTCGACGCCAGAGATGTCGAACAGGCCGTACTCGTTGAGCTTCAGGTCGCGGTCGATCGCGCGGTTGCGCACCGCGACGTTGTGGGCGCGCGAGCCGGTGAAGTACTGGAGCGCGGCGCCGAACTCCTCGCTGTCGACGATTCGGAGGTCGACCCGGGTGCCGCTCGCACGGACGCTCGCCTTCCCAGTGCCGGCCTCGATCGTCGCGTCGGCCTCGGGCCACTCGGTGAACGCCTCGACGATCGGCTCGCGCGCGTCGCTGGCGACGAGCAGGTCGATGTCGCCGATGGTGTCTTTCCAGCGTCGGATCGAGCCGCAGACCTCGGCCGACGCGACCGCGTCGAGGTTGTCGAGGTACGACAGCGCAGCGTCCGCGACCGGGCGGGCGTCGCCGAGGCGGGTGCGCTTCCGGGACTCGCGCGCGAACGGAATGTTGTCGAGGATGTTCTGTTCGGTTGTCGCGCCGAAGCCGGAGACCTCCCGGATTTTCTCCGCTTCCGCCGCCGCCTCCAGCTCGTCGAGGGTGGTGATCCCGAGCGCCTCGTAGAGGCTGCCGACCGTCTTCGGGCCGACGCCCTCGACCGCGGTCAGCGCCCCGATGTCGGCGGGCAGCTCCGAGCGGAGCGCCTCCAGCTCCTCGATCGATCCGGTCTCGAAGTACTCGACGATCTTCGACGCGATGGCGTCGCCGACGCGGTCGATCTCGGCGACCGCGTCCTCGCCCTCCCCCGCGAGGTTCTCGATCGGCGCGGCGTGTTCGCGAACGTTCTCCGCGGCGCGGCGGTAGGCGGTCGGCTTGTACTCGACGCCCGTCGCTTCGAGCAGGTCGGCGAACTCCTCGAGGAGGGCGGCGACCTCGTCGTTACGGCTCATTGGGTGACGGTTCGGTCGGCCGGTACTAATAAGTGAGAGCGATTGACGGGATCGGTGATCGAGGCAAGGTGGTTGGACGTTTATAAGCATTCGACGGCGGAGCGACGGAGAGCGCCTCGCCGCCTGCCCCTTTGAGTCCAACCCGACCGCCCCGCAACCGCGCCTCAGGCCTCCCCAGCCTCGTCGGGCGGCGTCCGCTTCGCTCTGGCCGCCCGACTGCCTCGCACGCACCCCTCGCGGCCGCCCTTGGCGGCCGCTCGGAGGCGCGCGCCCACTGCATATCCATTTATAAATGGACGTGGCAGCCACCCGATCCCGATGCGATCGATGGACAAGGTACTTGTTTGACCTCACAGATATCTCACACATGTCTTCCCCGCTCGCCGCCCTCTCCGGACTCGTCAGCGGCCTCCTCGATCGCTCGCGCGACCGCTTCAGTCGACTCAGACCGGGCGGTCAGGCGCTCACGCTCGGAATCGTCGTCCTCGTCACCCTCGCGACGACCTTCGGCATCGTCGCGCTCGGAGCCGCCTTCGACGCGACGATCGACCGCGAGGTGACGGTCGACAACTCCGACCGCCCGCCGGAATCGACCTGCGAGACGTTCGGCGAGGACGACGATTCCGTCTTCGCCGAGCAGTGCGACCGACCCGATCGGATCGACGTGGACGTCGGCGAGGAACTGCAGAGCGCGGCGGGCGACTACGTCGGCTACGCGCTGATCGGCGTGCCGATCTGGTGGGCGATCTTCGCGCTCGCGCTCCACGGCGGGGCGCGCCTCGCGGGCGGCGCGGGCTCTGTCGGTGATTCCTTTACGATCGCGGCGTGGGCGCTCGCCGCGGAGCTGGTCCGGCTGGCCGTCGGGCTCGCCGCGATCTGGTACGCGCTCGCGACGGCGGCGGTCGAGGGAACCACGATCGAGGCGATCGCGACCGAGATCGTCGCGGCGATATCGGCCATGCAGGGACCGCTTCTGGCCGCCTCTGCGGTCGTGATCGCGGTCCAGTGGGTCGTGGTCGTCGGCGGGCTGGAGGCCTATCACGATCTCGATCGGGGGGTCGCCGGCGCGGTCGCGGGCGTCCTCGCGGCCCTCGGGCTCCTGCTAGCAGCGCTGTGAGGGGCGTCCCCGAATTCGAGAGTTTTTAACCCGGTCGGGGTCCCTCTCCCGACATGATCCTGTCGGACGCGGACATTCTCGACCGCCTCGCGGAGGGGGACCTCGTCGTCGAGCCCCTCGACGACGTCGACCAGCAGGTCCAGCCCGCGAGCGTCGATCTGCGGCTCGGCGAGCGCTTCCTGGAGTTCCAGCGCACGAACATCCCCTGTATCCACCCGACCGAGGCCGACGAGGTCGGCGACTACGTCACGGAGACGCACGTCCCCGAGGGCGAGGAGTTCATCCTCCACCCGGGCGATTTCGTGCTCGGGACCACCACGGAGCGCGTCGAGATCCCGCCGGACCTGCTCGCGACCGTGCAGGGCCGGTCGTCGCTCGGGCGACTCGCGATCGTCATCCACGCCACCGCGGGGATCGTCGATCCCGGGTACAAGGGACAGATCACGCTCGAACTGTCGAACCTCGGCACCGCGCCCGTCGCGCTCACGCCCGGGATGCGCGTCTCGCAGCTCATCTTCACGGAGCTCAAATCGCCCGCAAACCGCCCGTACGGCGTCGAACGCGGCTCGAAGTATCAGGACCAGGACGGCCCACAGGCCTCCCGGATCGGCTCCGATCCGGAGTTTAACAGCGACGAGGACCAGACGACGGAGCACGAGCCGTGAGGTTCATCGAGGAGGTCGTCGTCGACGAGTTCCTCCCGACGGTGCGCTCGATGCTGGCGGAGGACCTCCGCGAGCGCGGCTTCACCCAGCACGAGGTCGCCGACGCGCTCGGCATCTCGCAGTCCGCGGTCTCGAAGTATGCCCACGGCGACGTGGCCCGCCACGACCGGATCGTCGCCGACGATCGCGTGCGCGAACTCGTCGAGCGCGTGGGCGAGGGGCTCGCGACGGGGGAGATGACTCCGGTCGCGGCGCTCGTCGAGATCGAGGTGCTGATCCGCCAGTTAGAGGAGGGCGACCTCCTCGCGGATCTGCACGAGGAGGCGATGCCCGCGCTCGCCGACGCCGGCGTGGAGTTCGCCGTCCACAACCCGGACAGCGGGCTCCGCGAGCGCGAGCGCGTCCTCTCCTCGGTCCGGCGCGGGCTCCGCACCCTGACGAACGCCTCCGGCTTCGCCGGGCTCATCCCGAACGTCGGCGCCAACGTCGCCGAGTGTCTCGACGACGCGCGGACGGTCGACGACGTGGCGGCCGTCCCCGGACGCCTCGTCGACGTGAAGGGACAGGCGATGGTTCCGAGCGAGCCCGAGTTCGGCGTGAGCGAGCACGTCGCGACGGTCCTGCTCGCCGCGCGTGAGGCGGGAGCGACCGCCCGCGGCGCGGTGAACGTCCGGTACGCCCCCGAGACCGTGGGAGCGCTCGTGGAGTCGCATCCGACGGTGGAGTTCGACCCCGAGCGGCCGACCCGGGAGGCGGTCGTCGATGCGGTCGCCGACGCGGAGCGCTCGGGCGGCGACAGCGCCGACAGCGACACCCTCGTCCTCTACCAAACGGGCGCGGTCGGCGTCGAGCCGATCGTTTACGTGCTCGCGCCGACCGCGGCAGACGCGGCCCGGATCGTCCGCGGGCTGGTCTGAGCGCGGCCCCCGACGGCCCCGAACCAGCGGGCTTTAGGCCCGTATCCACGACACTTCGATACACACCACATGAGCCACGACGACTTCCCCACCGACGACCCGGCGGTGGTGACCTGTGGACTGCCGTACGCCAACGGCGACCTCCACATCGGCCACCTCCGAACCTACGTCGGCGGCGACGTGTACCGGCGCGCGCTCGAACGACTCGGTCAGGAGACCGCGTTCGTCTCCGGCTCGGATATGCACGGGACCCCCGTCGCAGTCAACGCCGAGCAGGAAGGGGTCTCCCCCGAGCAGTTCGCGCTCGACTGGCACGAGCAGTACGCCGCGACGTTCCCGAAGTTCAACGTCGAGTTCGACAACTACGGGCACACCCACGACGAGACGAACACGGAGGTGACCCAACAGCTCGTCCGCGACCTCGACGAGGGCGGTCATCTCTACGAGAAGGAGATCATGGTCGCGTACGACCCCGTCGACGACCAGTTCCTCCCGGACCGGTACGTCGAGGGAACCTGCCCGTACTGCGGCGCGCACGCCCGCGGTGACGAGTGCGACGAGGGGTGCCAGCGCCACCTCGAACCCGGTGAGGTCGAGGACCCCGAGTCGACGATCACCGGTAACCCCGCCGAGTACCGCGAGCGTACACACAAGTTCTTCGAGGTCTCCGAGTTCTCCGAGTATCTCACAGGCTTCCTCGACCGGCTTGAGGGCACCTCGAACGCCCGGAACCAGCCCCGCGAGTGGATCGAGCAGGGGCTCCAGGACTGGTGTATCACCCGAGATATGGACTGGGGGATCGACTACCCCGGCGAGAATCCGCAGGACCTCGTGTTATACGTCTGGGTCGACGCCCCGATCGAGTACATCTCGTCGACGAAGCAGTACTCAGAGCGCGTCGGCGCCGACGCTTTCGACTGGGAGACCGCGTGGAAGGAGGGTGCGAGCGACGCGCACCCCGAGGGCGGCGAGATCGTCCACGTGATCGGTCGCGACATCATTCAACACCACACGATCTTCTGGCCCGCGATGTTGGAGGCGACGGACCACACCGAGCCGCGAGCCGTGATGGCGTCCGGCTTCGTCACCCTCGGCGGGAAGGGGTTCTCCACGAGCCGCGACCGCGCGGTCTGGGCCGACGAGTACCTCGACGAGGGGTTCCACCCGGACCCGCTGCGCTACTACCTCGCGACCAACGGCGGGTTCCAGCAGGACGTTGACTTCTCGTGGGAGAAGTTCCGCGACCGCGTCAACACCGAACTGGTGGGGACCGTCGGCAACTTCCTCTACCGCTCCCTCCTCTTCGCCCACCGCAACTACGACGACGCGCCCATCGCGGACGCGACGAGCGACGAGGTCGACGAGCGCATCGAGGAGGCGGTCGCCGACTTCGAGGCCGCCGTCAACGACTACTCCGTGCGCGCGGTCGGCGACGCCGTCACCGACCTCGCGCGATACGGCAACGAGTACATCCAGCGCAGCGAGCCGTGGAAGCTCGTCGACGACGAGCCCGAGGAGGCCGCGCAGGTCATCCACGACTGCGTCGCGATCGCGAAGGCGATCGCGGTCCTGTTCGAGCCCATCGCTCCCGAGAAGACCGAGCGGCTCTGGGACCAGCTCGGCGAGGACGGCTCGGTCCACGAGGTCACCGTCGAGGCGGTCCGCGAGGGCCCCGCCGGCGACCTCGCGGAGCCGACGGAGCTGTTCGAGCAGATCGAGGACGAGCGGGTCGAGGCGCTGAACGAGAAGTTGGAAGCGCGCGTCGCCGAGGCGGAGGATGGCGACGACGAGAGCGACGAGGCGGACGACGACAGCGAGAGCAGCGACGACGGCGAGAGCGACGATACCGACGACACTGACGATACTGACACCACTGACGACATGACCGACATCGAACCTCTCAGCGACGACCGCATCAGCTTCGACGACTTCCAGGAACTGGACATCCGGATCGGCCGGATCGAAGAGGCCGAGGGCATCGAGGGCGCCGACGATCTCCTGAAGCTCCGCGTCGACCTCGGTGCCGAGACCCGGACGATCGTCGCGGGCCTCAAACAGCTTCACGACGTGGACGACCTGCCCGGAACGAAGGTCGTCGTCCTCGCGAACATGGAGAAGGCGGAGCTGTTCGGCGTCGAGTCGAACGGGATGGTGCTCGCCGCCGGCGAGGAGGCCGACCTCCTCACCACCTACGAGGACGCCGGGCCGGGCACGAAGGTGAAGTGAGACGAAAGCGCGGGCGACAATTCTGCGCCGTTTAGGCGTCGAGCACTTCGATCAGGTTCCCTTCCGGATCCTTGACGAACAGGATCGTCGTCCCGCTTTCGGTCGTTCGCGGCGGGCTCAGCGTCTCCACGTCGTCAGCGAGGGCGGCGTAGAAGGACTCCACGTCGTCGACGGACAGTCCGAGGTGGGTCGCCCCGGGGCGGTTCAGTTCGGGGGTCTCGTTCGCGTCGCCGGCGGGGTCGTACGCGACGAGTTCGATGCGGGCGCCGTCGGCGTCGAGGTGCGCGAACTCGGCCGACGCCCCCTCGACGGCGACCGCCTCGGCGAAGGCGTCGCCGCCGACGGAGAACTCCGAGAGGAGGTCGAGATCGAACGTCTCGGTGTAGAAGTCGACGGCGCGGTCCAGATCGGAGACGGTGATTCCGACGTGGTGAGCGGTTGGATCGGACACGGTCCGTGGATCGGTGGTTGGCGAGAAAACGGTGTCGACCCTCTACGTGACGATCGATAGATGACGGTGAACCTGCGATATGAAAAGTACTTTTCACGAAGTGCGTGAAGTGCAGAATATGAATCTCTCCGAAACGTGGACCACCGGAACGGTCTCCACTGATGACGTCGACCTCCAGTACTACCGAACCGGAGACGGTCCACCGGTGCTGATGGCCCACGGAATGTACGACAGCGGTCGACGCTGGGTGCCACTGGGCTCGGATCTCGCCGCCGATTACGACGTGATCGCGTACGACGCCCGTGGTCACGGTCATTCAGATGCCCCGGAGACGGGGTACGACATCGAAACCAGAGTCGCAGACCTCGTCGCGGTCGTGAACGGACTGGACCTTACAGACCCGATTCTCATCGGGCACTCGATGGGCGCTGCGACGGCCGCGTGGGCGGCTGCCGACCATCCCGACCTCCCGCGGGGCCTGGTTCTCGAGGAGCCCTCCCGGTTCCGCGAGGCCCCGGAGATAAGTATGGAGAAGGCACAAGAAATAGCCCGTGAGCGGCTACGCGAGTCGAAGGCCCTCTCCATCGAGGAGCGAATGGAGAAGCACTACGATGACGGCGAACACGATCCCGAGCACGTCCGGCGGTTGGCCGCGTCGGTCGACGAGTGTAGCCCCCACATCGCGATGCTGGCTCAGAAACACCCACCGGTGAAACAGGCTTTCGACGAGATCACGTGCCCCGCATTGGTGTTGCGACGCGACGTCGACGTGATGGACCGGGTGAAGGACCTGAACGCGGCCGCCCGATTGGCGGACGGTCGACTCGTTCATATTCCCAACGCCGGACACTACGTGTTCCGCGACGAGTACGACGCGGCGTACGCCGAACTCCGTGCGTTTCTCCAGCGAGTGTAAGCAGGCAAAAACGTCGACTCACGAGTGAAGCCGATCTCGTGTTAGATCCAGCCTCGTTGGTGATTCCGCGGTGAACACCGCCAAAGCCCCAGCCGTCGAGGACGAAGGCGGCCGCAGTAAGCACCACAGCGAGTGAGCAACGCGAACGAGCGAGGAGCGCAGCAAGGCCTCCGAGTCGTCGACGGCTGCCCCTTTGAGTCCCGCCCCGCACAGCACCGCAACCGCACCTCATTCCTCCCCAGCCTCGCCGCTCGCTCGGGGCTCCCTTCGGTCGCCCACATCGCTCGCGGCGTCCCTCGCGCGTGCACCTCGCGCCCGAAGGGCGCTCGGCGGCACGCGCCACCGCGTTCATTTATAAATCGTCCATGCCGCCGAAAACTCGCCGATCGACGACCGGAAGCGACCGAGCGGTCCCCGTCGTTTATAAGCCTCACCGAGGTATCCACGGGCGATGAACCTCGGCCGGATCAGGGAGTACGACGTGCTCGTACTCACCTCCCTGATCTGGTTTCTCGGGAAGTTCGTGCGGTACGCGTTCCCGCCGCTGTTCGAGCCCCTGCAGGCGGGCTACGGCGTGAGCAACGCCGCCGTCGGCGCGGCCTTTTCGGGATTTATGGCCGTCTACGCCCTCCTACAGTTTCCGAGCGGAGCGATCGCCGACCGCGTCGGTGCGGTCCGGGTGATCGCGGCGGGCGCGATTGTGGCCGGCGTCGGGTCTCTCTCGCTCATCTTCGACACCCCCTTCGCGGTGCTGGCGGGGGCGATGCTCGTGATCGGCGCGGGGACGGGCGCCCACAAGACGGTCGCGATACGGCTGCTCTCGCGGGTGTACCCGGTTCGGACCGGGCGAGCGCTCGGTGCCCACGACACCGTCGGCGCGCTCGGCGGGGTGGCCGCGCCCGCGGCGGTCACCCTCTTCGTTGCCGCGCCGCCCGCGCTCGCCGCGCTCCTCACGCGGCTGCCGGGCGCGGACTGGCGCGGCCTGTTCGTCGTGACGGGCGTCGTGGCGCTCGCGCTGGCAGTGATCTTCTCCCTCCGCGTTCCGGGTCGGCTCCCTGCCGACGCCGACCGCGGTCCGGAACGAGAAGGGCCGGAACCGAGCGCACGCGACTACCTCGCGCTGTTCGAGGACCGCCGGCTCGCGGCGTTCGTGCTCGTGACAATCGCCTTCTCGTTCGCGTACAACGGGGCGGTCGCCTTCCTCCCGCTGTACCTCTCGCAGGCGGCCGGGCTGTCGACCGCGACCGCGAACCTGCTGTACTCCGCGCTGTTCGCGGTCACCTTCGTCCAGCTCGTCTCCGGTGACCTCTCCGACCGACTCGGCCGCTTCCCGGTGATGGTCGCGACGCTCGCGCTCGCGGCGGCGGCCCTCGTCGGCGTCGTCGCCCTCGCGAGAGGGGAAACAGGGGCGGGGGCAGGACCGATCGTTCTCGGCGCTCTCGTCGTCGCGTTCGGGCTCGGTTCCCACGGGTTCCGCCCGGTCCGCGGCGTGTACCTGATCGAGGCGCTCCCCGAGCGACTCGCTGGTGGCGGACTCGGCGTCGTCCGCACTCTGCTGATGGGTGCCGGCGCGCTCGCTCCCGCCACGGTGGGGGCGATCGCCGACGCGTCCGGGTTCCGGTCCGCGTTCGGGCTGCTCGCCGGGGCCCTTGCGCTGGCAGCGGTCGTGGCGGCGGGACTGTGGGCGACAGAGTGAGGAGAAGGTCCGTCGGCGACCGAAACGACCATTCCCCGCCCGTGCGACCCTCGCGTATGCACGTCGTCGTCAACGCGGCCCAGAGCGTCGACGGGAAGCTCGCAACGCGGCGTCGGGAGCAGCTCCGGATCTCGGGACCGGAGGATTTTGACCGAGTCGACCGCGTGAGGGCGGCCGCGGATGCGGTGTTGGTCGGGGTCGGGACCGTCCTCGCGGACGACCCGCACCTCACGCTCGACGTGGAAGACCGACGCGTCGAACGCCTCCGGAACGGGCGCCCCGGCAACCCCGCCCGCGTCGTCGTCGACTCGACCGGACGGACGCCGACCGACGCCCGGATCCTCGACGACGCGGCGACGACCTACCTGCTCGTCTCCGCGTCGACGCCGCCGGATCGCCGCGAGGCCCTTGAGGCCGCCGGTGCCGAGGTCGTCGTGGTCGAGGGCGGAAGAGGAGGCGAGAGCGAGGGCGGAAGCGAGAGCGAGGGCGGAAGAGGAGGCGAGAGCGATGAAGACCACGTCGACCTCGCGGCGGGAATCCACGCGCTGGCAGAGCGGGGCGTCGACCGTCTGATGGTCGAGGGCGGCGGTGAAGTCATCTACTCGTGTTTCGCGGCAGGGCTGGTCGACGAGCTTCACGTGTACGTGGGGTCGTTGGTGATCGGCGGCCGCGACGCGCCGACGCTCGCCGACGGTGAGGGATTCACCGAAGCGTTCCCGCGGCTCGATCTGGTCGATACTGAGCGACTCGACGACGGGATCGTGCTCTCGTACGATGTCGGGGACGGCACGTCGTAGGCACGTCGGAGGCACGTCGGAGGCGGCAGGACGCAGGCGGCGAGCGCGGGGAACGACTGATACGTATCGATGGGTGTGTGATCACTCATCACGGATCGGCGGGTATGCGGTCCGTGCTACCGGATTACACCCGAATCACCGAAGTATTTATATGTCGGCCTGTGGTAGGATCTGGTACCAGAACGCCTCCGGCGCTGGTGGGATCGCACGCTGAAATGAACGGGAGCTCTTATATACGGCTCGACGCACGCCAGCGAGCACTTGCCATCCCCGGAGCGGTGATGGAGAGATAAAAAATGGTAACGAAAGAAGAAGTCATCGAACAGTACGATATCGAGGCGATGGACGAGGCGGACAACGTGGACCTTTCTGAGGACGATCTTGAGAACGGATCGAA
>Ga0306883_100380_pt1 | contig 16981 bp, 18 predicted proteins | sample AntDeeMetageno83_FD_190429 | JGI IMG/M metagenome (GOLD analysis project Ga0306883, IMG submission 190429) | Saline lake microbial communities from Deep lake, Antarctica - Metagenome #83 (v2) (version 2) | ecosystem: Environmental > Aquatic > Non-marine Saline and Alkaline > Saline | place...
CCAAACCGAACCGCATCCACAACCTTCAGTGGCAGGCCCGAGTCCACCACTCTGTGCTGGGGGATGTAACCAATCCGAATGCTGCCATGGCCCGAGGGCTTGCCTAAGAACTCCACGCTGCCGCTTGTCAGATCCTGCTGCCCCAGGATGGCCTTCAGTAGCATCGATTTACCGGAGCCGTTGGCACCAATCACCGCTATGAATTCGCCCTGCTCGACATCCAGGTTCAGGTTGTGCCAAATCGATCTTTCGCCAAATTTCAAGCATGCGTCTTTGATTTCTAGAATATTCGCCATTTAGTAGATTGCCTCTTGAAGTTGATCGATTACCTGAGCCATCCAGTCCAAATAATCTAAGTCTTTAGGCAGTAGCTCACTAAACTCAACAACCGAAGCTCCCGATGCCTGTGCCACCTGAATTAGCTCTTCAGAAATCTGGTCAGAAACTTTGGAGTTGGTGACCAGGAGTATCGCCAGTTGTCCCTCTAGCAAGGCGCTAGTCTCGCTAAGCGCGGTTACTGGGACCTCGCGCTCTTCCTCAATAGCCTTTGCCAAAGCCTCGGGGGTCATGTTTATAAACCCGGCATATTTCAGCATTAGGTTTGCAACACTCTCAAGGGAAATGACACCAAGCCCTAGAGCCTTCTCTCTAAGGGCTTCAACCCGAATCTCCAGGTTTGCCAGCTCCCTAACAAAAAAGTCATAGTTGGTATTTATTTGGGCAAATGCCTCTGGTCGAAGTTCGGTTATCACGGCAGCTAAATCCTCAGCCGCTTTTTCCACTCTCCCAAGGTCATACCAGATGTGTTCGTTATCCGATTCATCCCAAGCGGCCCGATTAATCAGCGGCAGCACCGTCTTGGTTTCCGGGGTGGCAGAAATCAAAGCCAGCATAAAATCGTCGTATCCGCCGCCGTTATAGACCACGAGCTCCGCGTCGTTAACCGCGAGCTGATCGCTAGCGGAAACCTCGTAGGAGCGGGGATCTTTTGCTACCGAATCAAGAATTGCGGTGACCTCAACCCATTCGCCACCGACGAGCTCGATGATATTGGCCCAGACGTTGGTTGAGGCAACCACCTTGATAACCCCGGTATCACCTTCCCTAGTCAAAGTCGGGCTCGGTGAGGGGTTGGTGGTCGCTGAAGGGGAGTCTCCGCGAAAAATAACCGGGCCAAGGGTTAGGCCTGCAATTAGTGCAACAAAAATTCCAACGGCCGTTAATACTTGCCAACGCTTCATTGACTAGACATTACTCCTTATTGAAAATGATTATCTAAACGAGAGAGCCGGCCACCGCCAAAAGCGGATGGCCGGCTGAAAAGCTTCTTGGGCTATTTGATGGCAGCGATGGAATCCAAAATCCCGGCCATCCACTCCTGGTAATTGGAACCAGCAGGCAAGAGCTCATCGAATTCCAGCACTGGCACTTCCGCATCGGCCGCTAACTGCTTCAAGGCGTCAAGAGTTGGTGATGTGGCCTGTTGGTTCACGGCTATGAACTGAATCTTCCCCGAGGGAATTAGCTCCCTGGAGTCCGCAAGAACTGCGACGGATGGCTCAAGCCCTGCCTCTTCGGACTCAGCAAAGCCCTCGGGTGTCAAATTCTCAAACCCGAGATCTTTGAATAGCAGAGCCGCAAGTGGGTGAGCTTCAAAGTAGTGAATCTCGGAGTTCGCCAAAGCGTCTCTCTTTACCTCAAGAAGCTCGATTTCAGCACCAAAGGCTTCTGCGTTTGCAGTGAAGCTAGCAGCATTCTCAGGCTGCAGTTCACCCAGCTTGATTGCGATCATCCCTGAGATGTACTCAACAAGATGCAAGTCATACCAAGTGTGGTCTGAACCGTCATGGTCGCCGTGGGCTTCATGGGCATCCTCATCGGAGTGTGCTTCACCTTCGGAGTGAACTTCACCTTCGGCGTGAGCTTCACCTTCGGTGTGAACTTCGCCTTCAGCATGTGCTTCCTCGCCGGCGTGAGCTTCACCTTCGGTGTGGGCTTCCCCTTCGGAGTGTGCTTTCCCTGATTCGGCTCCCTCTGCAGCCTCATGAATCTCATAAACGTTAAATACCTCGGTGCCGGCAGTGCCGGCTAATACCTCTGCAAACTCGTCGTAGCCCCCACCATTCATAACAAATAGATCTGCCTCCTCGATTGCGAGCTGGTCCCTGGCAGTGGCCTCATAGGAGTGCGGATCAATAGCCGGATCTGATATCAATGCGATTACTTCAAAGAAGTCGCCTGCTATCTGACTGGTGATGTCGGCCCAAACATTCGTTGTGGCAACAATGCTCGGTTTCGCTTCTACAACCTCGTCACTTTGGGGAGCACAACCGGAAAGCGCAAGCGCGGTACTGGCAGCAACTAGGGCGCCAAAAAATCTAAACTTATTTTTATTCATACGCGGAAGTTAGCACTAATGAAAATGATTGTCAATTGCATTAGTCAAGCAATAGGGCTGGTTCCTCGATCACGCTCGCGATGTCTTGCACAAACCTCGATGCCACATCGCCATCCACTACGCGGTGATCAAAGGTTGCGCCAATCGTGGTGATCTGTCGAACCACGATCTCATCGTCCACCACCCAGGGCTTTTTCCGAATCGAGCCCAGGGCAATAATTCCAACTTCACCCGGATTCAGAATCGGGGTTCCGGTGTCAACACCGAAGACTCCGATGTTGGTGATGGTAATTGTTCCTTCGCGCATGTCCTCGGGGGTGGTCTTGCCCTCGCGTGCAGTTGTGGCGAGCTGCTCGATTGCCTGAGCAAGCTGAATCATGCTCATCGCATCGGCGTCTTTGATATTTGGAACTATCAGACCCCTGGGCGTTGCCGCAGCGATACCCAGGTTCACAAAATAATGCACGATGATTTCCTCATCGGTCCAAGTGGAATTCACCATCTGGTTGCGCCTGACGGCCCAGATAATGGCCTTGGCCATAATCAAAAGTGGGGTCACCTTGATGCCCGCAAAGTCAATAGAATTTTTCAGCCTACGAACGTATTCCATGGTCCTGGTGGCATCCACATCAACGAAGATGCTCACGTGCGGGGCGGTAAAGGCTGACCGCACCATCGCTGTAGCGATCGCTTTACGAACCCCTTTGACTGGGATCCGCTCTTCGCGCTGGGTTGGCTGATTCGGGGTGGTTAGGTTCTTAAAGACCCCGGCTTGACTGGCTGATCCGACGATGTCCTCGCGAGTTACCTCGCCGCGCATGCCAGTTCCAGTAACCAAGGAAATATCCACCCCTAGTTCCTTGGCCAGTTTTCTAATTGGAGGCTTGGCCATAACCGATTCGCTAGCGGCAATTTGACTCATCATCGCCACCGGGACTGCCGTCGCAATCGGGGGTAATCCTCTAACCGCTCGAGAACGCCTCGAATTAACCTCGCCCGGGTCGCCATAGCCCACCAGATTTGGAAGCTGATATTCCGCGCCCGTACTGACCGCTGGAGTATTGATCACAGGGCTATTGGCCACTGGGCTATTGGACACTGGGGTATTGGCCAATGGCTCGTTGACGCCAGGAATGACAGAACCGGCAGCAACTCGCACCGCAATAATCGGGGTCCCAACCTCAACGGTCTCGCCCTCCTGAACTAGTAGCTCAGTGACTTCGCCCGCAAATGGGCAGGGCAGTTCAACGATTGACTTAGCGGTTTCGATCTCGCAAATGGTTTGGTTAACGGTGACTATATCGCCGACCTTCACCTTCCAAGACACCAGTTCAGCCTCGGTTAGGCCCTCACCGACATCGGGAAGTGGGAATTTTGCAATGCTCATTCAATCTCCCTAGTAAGCCAGAACCCTATCAACAGCTTCTAGGATCCGATCTGCATCTGGCAGGTAGGCCTCTTCTAGTTTGGCTGGTGGGTAGGGAGTATCGAAGCTACCAACTCGTATTACCGGAGCCTCGAGGTGGTAAAAAGCATTTTCCTGGATGCGCGCTGCGACCTCAGCCGAAATGCTGAGGTTAGTCGGCGCCTCGGCGGCGATGATTGCTCTGCCGGTCTTTTGCACCGAGGCCAAGATGGTTGGGTAATCAATCGGACTAAGCGACCTGAGATCAATAACCTCGAGGTTAATGCCCTCCTGAGCCGCCAGCTCGGCGGCTTGGATCGCAGTTGGAACCATCGGGCCATAGCTCAAAAGCGTCACTTGATTGCCCTCGCGCAAGACTCGGGCGCTATGCATAGACATTGGGGGCGTGTCTAAATTGACTGGGCCTTTTTGCCAATATCTGCGCTTGGGTTCAAAAACAACCACCGGGTCGTTGGATTCGATGGCCTGCTGAATCATCCAGTAGGCATCGTTTGAATTCGAGGGGGTGATTACCCTAAGGCCTGCGGTGTGGGCGAAATAAGCCTCTGGGCTTTCCGAGTGGTGCTCTACTGCGCCAATGCCACCGCCATAAGGAATCCGGATCACCACCGGCATCTTTAGAAAGCCCTCCGATCTAGAGGTGAGCTTCGCTAGCTGGCTGGTGATCTGATTAAAGGCCGGGAATACAAAGCCATCAAACTGAATCTCGGTGACCGGCCGATAGCCGCGCATGGCAAGACCAATTGCGGTTCCAACGATTCCAGATTCGGCAATCGGAGAGTTGAATATTCTTGAAGGACCAAAGTCTTTGAGTAGCCCCTCGGTAACTCTAAACACCCCACCCAATTGGGCGACGTCTTGGCCAAACATCAAAACTTTTTCATCCTTCGCCATTGCGGCATGAATGCCGGCATTTAAAGCCTTGGCGATTGGCATGTCCTGATAGCTACTCATGAGCACCCATTTGCTTTTCATAAGCCAAAAGCCATGCTTTTTGGCGATCAATCTCGGGGTGCGGGTCGGTGTAGACATAGTCAAAGATATTCTCAAGCCCGGGGGTTGTAAGAGCGAAAGTCTGAGCCCTGATGTCGGCCGCTAGCTCGTCACCAGCGGTGATTACCTCTTCAAAAAAATCATCGCCAATCCCTTGGCGGCGAAGGAATATCTCAAAGCGGGCTAGCGGGTCTTTAGCACGCCACCTGTCGACCTCTGCTTCATCGCGATACTTGGTGGGATCATCGCTTGTGGTGTGGGCACCGATTCGATAGGTCATTGCCTCAATCAAAAACGGGCCCTTGCCACTTCTGGCGTTATCCATGTGAATCTTGGTCGCGGCATAACAGGCAAGCACATCGTTGCCATCCACCTGCATCCCCTCAACTCCAAAACCAACGCCACGCTTATAAAGCGGCACTCGGGTTTGGTCGGAAACATTTGAAGAGATGGCCCACTGATTATTTTGAATAAAAAAGACAATCGGGGCATCGTTGATTGCTGCAAATAGCAATGATTCTGAGACATCTCCCTCAGCGGTTGCGCCATCACCAAAATATGAAATGACAGCTAGGTCATTCTCGGGGTCATCGCTGCCGATCTTGCCATCCAGCTTTATGCCCATCGCGTAACCCACGGCGTGCAATACCTGGGAACCGAGAACGATTGCGTACTGGTGGAATCGAGTTTCCTCCGGATTCCAGCCGCCGTGATTCACCCCGCGCATGAGCTTGAGGATCGACATCAACTCAACCCCGTGGGTGATTGCCACCCCGTGCTCACGGTAGCTTGGAAAAATGTGGTCGTTATGCGCAACGGCGTGCCCAGACCCAATTTGAGCCGCTTCTTGGCCAATCGCCGGAACCCAGAGCCCGAGCTGACCCTGTCGCTGGAGAGCGGTTGCTTCGGTATCAAACCGCCGCATTCTTGCCATATCGCGATAAAGCCGAGTTAATTCGAACTCGGAAAGGTTTGCGATAATTTCGCCGTATTCGGCGTATTCCGATGGCACAGCATATGTGCCATCTGGTGCTAAAAGCTGGAGCATTGGTTGGGGGTTCTCGTCAGTCACTCACCTAATTTAGCCCGATACTGAGAGAATTTTTACTATGTTGCGTTTTCTGGTTAGCACGATTGTCAATGCCTTAGGTCTGTGGGCGGCCACTCTGCTGGTCCCAGCCATCACCCTCACGCCATATGGTGGGGATGGTTTATGGGAAACAATTGCATCATTTTTGGTAATAGGTGCAATTTTTGGTTTAGTCAACGCAATCATCGCCCCGGTAATTAAGGTTCTGGCATTCCCGCTGTATATCATCACCTTTGGGCTAATCGCCTTTGTGATTAATGGGGCGTTGCTTTTATTCGTAGCGTGGCTGAGCACATTATTTGCCCAAGACATCTTCACTATCGAAGGGTTCACCTCGGAAGGTCTGGAGATTGCATCGCTCGGCTGGGCAATATTGGCAGCCATCGTGATGTCAATTGCAAGCTTTATCGCTCGATCTTTACTCAGATTGGTCAAGATTCGCTAATCGCGCTGGATTTTATAAACGTACTGGCTGCCGGAACCCAGCGATTCAGGCCAAAGCGCTTTCTTCACGCGATTCAGGCCGATATTTTGGCTTTGATCTAATTCGGTTGCAGTCTGTATATAGCCATCAAGTCGGTGGGCAGCAATTAGATCCTTGAACTCAGCACTCGAACTGGCAGTCACCCAGTTTTCGGTTAGCGGGTTCGCCCTTCCACTCAATAGTGGAACCGGGTCCGCGGCGTGCTGAATTGCAATCACCGGCACATCGAGCTTTAGGTGGCCAATGGGACCTGCGAACGACACCAAGCCTGAGATCTCGAACTCCTGAGGGCTGCTCGCAATATTTCCAGCAATTAGCGCCCCCTGAGAGTGTCCGACCAGTAAAACCCTGTCCCCCTTGCCAGCTCCAGCCTTGGCAATGGCGTCCTTGACCGCCTGTTCGCTCGGAGCCTCAACAACACCTCCCATGGCGGTGAGGTTCGAGCGAATGTTTAGTGGATTAGTGCCTCCTAGCGAAAGTGATTGGGTTCCTGGGACATAAACCACAAATTGCCTACCGCTAGAAAGCGGATAGCTCTCAATCCTTAGCGCCGAGCTTGGGTTGGAATATGAGTTGTGCAACCTTTTTGCTAGATCCGCTAGGTTTCTGGGCGGCACGGCAACCGCACTGCGGAGCAAAGTTGCACTCCCAGCCGCATCCACCGGAATCCCAAGGCTCTTGGCGCTTAGCTGACCGCCCGCCAAAAAGGACTGCACCGTTGGGCGCGCAACAGCCAAAGGTGCCAACTGAATGGCCCCACCGAGCAACGCGCTGGAGCCGATTGAGGGTCCAGCCAAAAGCCCAACCACGGCCATCGCCCCCACCACCGGCGCAACCCGGTCTGTGAAGATGTTAGTTATTGGACTTTGAATCGACAGCACTGGTGTCAGAGCCCGCAAGGGGTCGATTAGATCCTGAAAGATGTGGCTGACTCTAGCCTCGGTTGAAAAGTAGTTCTCAGCAGCAATGTCGCAGCTATTGGCAAGAGATTCAAGCTCCGAACAAACCCTCGGGGCCCCAAGGGCCAGTTGGATGTTTGGAATCGGGTTTGGTAGAAAATCTAAGAGCATGTCCGGAGGTGAGAAAATCGCCGCATTGAGCTCAAATGCGCTATTTCTAAGGGTCGTTGCAATTCGAAATAGCTCCTCACGAGTCGCCACAACCCTAGGGTCACCGCCATATATCTCTAAAGCCACAAGTCAGACCTCAGTGCAAGAATCTCACCGCGCAAAACGCTCAGTCGAAGCTCCAGCTGTCGAGCCGCATCCCCCGAGAACAGGCTCGGGTCTGGCTGGGCGCTATCTAGTAATTGCAGCGAATTTCCCAAGTGATAGAGCATTTGCATTCCGCTACCAAACCAGAGAACAAGGAAGGGTTTGTAGCCGAAACTGATTGTTGTGGAGATCCCATGATCAAAAATGGTTGTGGATAGGGCAAAATGGAATTGTGAGCAATCTTTCAGTCCAACCAATCAGCCCACTTGATGGCCGTTACCAAAGCCAGGTCAAGGATCTCGGGAATCACCTAAGCGAAGCCGGCCTGAACCGTGCCCGCATCGAAGTCGAAATTGAGTGGCTAATCTGGATTGCAAGCCGCAACCTACTTGGTTCAGACAGCAAGATTTCAGATAAAGAGGCTTCCTCGCTCAGGGCCATTGCCACCTCTGAGTTTGGCGATGAGTCAATAGCCAAACTGGCAGAGTTCGAAAAGGTGACTCGGCACGACGTGAAAGCGGTGGAGTACTTTATTCGCGAACAACTCAAAGGCATGCAGCGCGAAGACCTGAGCGAGTTAGTTCACTTTGCCTGCACCTCGGAGGACATCAACAATCTTGCCTACGCGATAACCGTGAAGTCAGCAATTCATGAGGTTTGGCTCCCCAAAGCGAGTGCTCTGGTTGAAAAACTAACCAAGCTTGCACTGAGTCATGCGAGCGTTCCAATGCTCTCGAGAACTCATGGGCAACCCGCAACCCCCACCACCATGGGCAAAGAGATTGCTGTATTTGTTTCGAGGCTGAATCGACAGTTAAAGCGCATTTCAACCCAGGAGTATTTGGGCAAATTTTCCGGAGCAACCGGGACCTTTGCCGCTCACATCGCGGCTGCTCCAGAAGTTGACTGGTTGGGAGAATCCCTAGGCTTTGTCGAAAGCCTAGGACTGAGCTGGAACCCGCTCACCACTCAGATCGAATCTCACGACTGGCAGGCTGAGCTTTACGGGGCGATGGCCCACTTCAACCGCATCCTGCACAATCTTGCAACTGACTTCTGGACCTACATCTCGATGAACTATTTCAAACAGATCCCGGTGGCTGGTGCCACTGGTTCCTCCACCATGCCGCATAAGGTAAACCCGATCCGCTTTGAGAACGCCGAAGCTAACCTAGAAATATCCAACGCAATCCTGGATTCGCTATCGGCAACCCTGGTGACCTCTAGGCTGCAGCGCGATTTGACTGATTCCAGCGCTCAGCGAAACATCGGTGTGGGATTTGGACACTCGCTTTTAGCGCTGGATAACCTGGACCGCGGCTTGGACGAACTGGCCCTGAATGAAGCGGTCCTGCTTGGGGACCTTTTGGAGAACTGGGAAGTGCTCGGTGAAGCAATCCAGACCGCAATCAGGGCGGATGTGGCTCGTGGTGAGAGTGATATTTCTGACCCTTACGCGCTTCTTAAAGAGCTAACCAGAGGCAAAAAAGTTGGTGAAGAGGAGTTGTTGGTATTTGTGAACTCGCTAGCCGTATCCCAGGCGACCAAAGAAAGGTTGTTAGTTTTGCGGCCGGAGCGCTATGTGGGATTAGCCGAAGAGCTCACAAAAAGAATTCAGAGCTAACTAAGCCTTGGCTTATTTGGGTCGCTGTCATCGGGCTTGAAGGTCAGATCTAAAGTGGCCACCAGGATCAGGCTGAAAATAAAAGTCGATAAACCCCAGATTATGGCGGTCTCGGCAAATCTTGTTCCAAAAAGAACAATGACGCCGACGAATACCCCGGCTATCGCCGATAGGGCCATGTAGGCCTTTAAATTTGCAAAACGCTTCACCTTTGAAGCCTACTTCGCTTTATCGGGAGAAAAAGCCGAGATGCCAAGGTGAACTCCGCTAAGAGTTAGATAAGCGCCAAAGAAACCCACGGCGCTGACCACATCCAGCTCTACTGACAGAAACAGTGCGCCAAGCAGCAACGCAAAAATTGCACTTATAAAAGCTTCGTTGCCCCTTGGGGTTTTGAACCCGAGCCTTCTTGTTTGATAAAGCTCGAAGGCTCCGGAGATGATACCCCAGGCGGTTACCAGCGAAATAAAAGCGGGGTAGGCGGCCTCCTCATTAAGGCTCGCGAGAAGTGCAAATAGACCAATCAGGGTTGCCAACACGGCCATTGGTAGCTCTTGCAGCGGGTTGAGGCCGCTCCGCTTAAACATTGCGATCACTGCGCCAACAAGACCAAGCGCTAAACCATAGCCAGCGAGAGCCGCTAGGCCAATCTGAGCAGAGTGAGATTGGCTAAACGTAATAAATATTCCTAAGGCAAAACTTAGGAAGGACCTGAAGAGTTGTTGGTTGCGCACGATTCCTAGCTTGGCATATTTACAAAGCGAGAGTACTGGCCATGAAACGCAACCGTTACAGTTCCGGTCGGGCCATTTCGCTGTTTTGCAAGTATAAGGTCCGCTTCGCCAGCTCGCGGATGGTCTTTTTCATAGATTCCTTCGCGGTGCAACAGAATAACTACATCGGCATCCTGCTCCAAAGACCCAGACTCTCTAAGGTGAGATATTTCAGGTCGCTTATCTTTGGCTTGTTCCGCTTGGCGATTGAGCTGCGAAAGCGCAACCACTGGCAGACCAAGCTCTTTTGCCAGAAGCTTGAGAGCTCTGGAGAACTCAGAAACCTCTTGTTGCCTTGATTCAACCTTTTTGCCCGAGGACATTAGTTGGATGTAGTCGATGACCACCATCTTGAGATCCACCTGCTGGGACAGCCGACGGCACTTAGCTCGGATCTCAACCAAAGACATGTTTGGGCTGTCGTCGATGTAAAGCGGGGCATCATTAATTCTTCCCCGGACTGCGGCGAGTTTGGTCCAGTCCCCTTCAGAGACCGTTCCCTTGCGCATGTATTGCAAATAAATCGAAGACTCGGCACTGAGCATACGCATCGCAATTTCGGCCCGACCCATCTCTAAGGAGAAAAAGATAGTTGCCTGGTTGTGCTTAATGGCAGCATTTCGGGCGACATCTAGGGCGAAGGTGGATTTACCGACCGCGGGCCGAGCGGCGACGATGACAAGCTGCCCCGGGTGAAGGCCGTGGGTATAGGCATCCAGATCAGTGAAGCCGGTTGGTACACCGGTCATTTCACCACCGCGCTTTTGAGCCGTTTCAATTTCCCTAATGGCGGCCTCAATAGAGTCGCTCAGGCCCACATAATCCTCGCGTGAGGAGAGGCTCGAAACCCGATAAACCTCGGCCTGAGCCTGATTCACAAGATCTTCAACCTCGCCTTGGCTTTCGTAGCCGGACTGGGCAATTCTGGTTCCAGCGTCAATTAGCCTGCGCAGAATTGCCTTATCGGAAACAATCTTGGCGTAATAGCTCGCGTTTGCCGCGGTTGGGACATAGCTAGTGAGCGAGTGAAGGTAATCGGCTCCACCGGCTTTAACCAGGCTGCCGGACTTATTCAGTTCGTCGGTGACCGCAATCACATCGGTTGGTTCACCCTTGCCAAATAGGCTCAGAACTGCGTTGTAGATTAATTCGTGTTTCGGTGCATAAAAGTCTGCCCCCGAGACCACCTCAAAGACTTCAGCTACCGCTTCTTGACTCAAAAGCATGCCACCCAGGGTGGACTGCTCCGCTTCTAAGTTGTGCGGTGCGACTCTTGGATCAGAGGCCGGGACCGGTGAAAGCATCGCCACTTTGGACTCCTTTGATTCGATAAGACCTGTATAGCTTGGGGCACGGACATTGATGAATCAAGCCGGGGTTTTAAGGCCTGTGGATAACCCTGTGGAAACACGCCGATGTGAAGTATAAAAAGATGTGAATAACCCTTAGATGACTGTGGATAACTTTTCCAGGATGCAGCATTGACGGGGGTTTTGGTTGTGGATAAAAAAATGTGGAAAACTCTAAACCCAAACCTTAGGGTTGTGGATAACCGAAGGTATTTTCGATAAAAAAGTAGCGGCCCACCTTTCGGTGAGCCGCTACTTTAGGAGGCAAATTACTTTGCAGCAACAACCTGAAGCTTGACTCTGGCAACTATTTCGGCGGTCAGACGAACTGACGCCTCATAGTCACCCAAGTTTCTTATTGCACTGGTGAATTCGACCTTACGCTTATCGATTGCACCGATGCCAGCAATAGCAACAGCGTCAACCAAGTCGGCGGTCTTCACGGTGCCGAAAAGGCGACCGCTAGTTCCCGCGTTTGCAAGGATACGGATTGGGTTTTCCTCAAGCTTTGCCTTGAGCTCCTTCGCCTCATCCTCTGAAGCGATTGCCCGGGCATCACGTGCCGAGCGAATTGATGTGATCTGCTTCTCGCCACCCTTGCTCCAAGCAACCGCTAGGCCGTTTGGAATCAAGAAGTTGCGAGCGTAACCATTTTTGACATCTACAATGTCGCCTGCGGACCCAAGTCCGGAGACCTCATTGGTCAGAATTAGCTTTGACATGGGGGTTTCTCCTTAGCGCCCAGAGCCGGAGTAAGGCAGAAGCGCCATCTCACGTGCATTTTTAATAGCCAAGGCAATCTTGCGCTGGTCTTGCACCGTTGCTCCGGTGATTCGACGAGCGCGGATCTTGCCGCGGTCTGAAACGAACTTACGCAGCGTAGCCACGTCTTTGTAATCGATGACCTCAATTTTGATGGTCTTAGCCGGTGCTAGCTTGGCGAATTTTGAATTAATCCGCGGCTTGCGAGCGTCTGCTGACTTTCCTGCCATTTTGTCTCTTTCCTTTAATCTTTAGAACGGAGCTTCGTCGGCTGCAGCATCGACTGGGTTTGCCCAGGCGTCTGCGCCATTGGAAGATTTCGTTGCTGCTGGAGCCGACTGGCCACCCCAAGGGGAGTCCACGGCTGCGCTGCCCTCACGGGCACGACGGGTTACGGCTGCGGTTGCGTAGCGTAAGGAGGCGCCGATCTCTTCAATCTCGAGTTCGAGCGATGCCCTGGCTTCACCCTGAGCGGTTTGGTAGGCAGATGGTGGCTTGAGACGACCAGTGACAACCACGCGGGCTCCCTTGGACAAACTCTGAGCTACGTTTTCTGCAACCTCTCGCCAAGCGGTGCAGCGAACCCATACGGTTTCGCCATCCACAAAGTCATTAGTGGTGCGGTTGAATGTGCGCGGGGTTGAACCGACGCGAACTGAAACTACGGCTATGCCCCCCTGGGTGTAGCGAAGCTCCGGGTCGTCAGCTAGGTTGCCAACGATGGTTACGCTAACCTCGCCTGCCATTAGCTTCTAGGGCCTGACGGACGCTTGCCGCCAGAGCGAGGACCGCCACGAGGTGGGCGCTTTTCCTTCTCTTCGGGCACAAACTCAATTGGGTTGATGCTGAATACGGCATCTTCGATCCTGAGCACCTTGGTGCGAAGCACTGCTTCGTTCAGCCTTAGCTGACGCTCAAGCTCCTTCACAGCAGTTGAGTCAGCGGTCACATTGATAACAACGTAAATGCCTTCGGCGTGCTTCTGAATTGGATACGTCATGCGACGGCGTCCCCAGATATCGACCTTGTCCACAGTGCCTTTACTTGTTGTAATGACATTGAGGAACTTATCGATGCTTGGGGCAACTGTTCGCTCATCTAGTTGAGGGTCCAGAATGACCATCAGCTCGTAATTATGCATAGTTAACCCACCTCCTTCGGTCTAAAACGGTCATGGTATTTCCATAACAGGAGGGTAATTGCATAGAGCATTGCCTAGGGCAACCTCATTACCTTACTTGCTTTGGTGCCAAGCGAGCAAGCGTTTTTTAGCTTCATAAAAGCCAAGCGAGCCTTCATCGAGCCGCAGCTCCATCAAAAAGTTATAGGCCTTCCCAACATCAGGGCCAGGCTTTATTTCAAGAATCTGCATGATCTGAGCGCCATCGAGATCTGGCCGCATCGCATCGAGTTGCTCTTGCTCCGCCAAAACCTTGATGCGCTCCTCTAAATCGTCATACGCGTGGGCCAACCGGTCTGACTTTTTCTGATTGCGAGTGGTGACATCGGCTCTAGTCAGGGCGTGCAGTTGTAAAAGCTCTTGGCCGGCATCCCTGACGTATCTTCTGACCGCCGAATCGCTCCACTGCTGATCGCTATAACCAAAGAAACGTAGGTGCAATTCGACCAGTCTTGCAACCGCCTTGATGGTGTCGTTATCAAAGCGCAAATCGGTCAAACGCTTTTTGGCAAGCTTTGCTCCCACCACATCGTGGTGGTAGAAGGTAACAGCGCCGCCTGGCTCGAGCTTTCTGGTTGCGGGCTTGCCAATATCGTGAAGCAGGGCGGCCAAGCGAAGCACGAGGTTTTTTTCTAACCCGTAGTCCTTTTCATAGTCAATGGCCTGAGATAACACGGTCAAGGTGTGCTGGTAAACATCCTTATGGTGGTGGTGCTCGTCTATCTCAAGCTTTAGCGCGGGCAGCTCGGGAATAACAAGCTCCGCTAGCCCAGAGTCAACCAGAACCCCAAGCCCAGGGATTGGGTTGTCTGACAACAAAAGTTTGGTCAACTCGTCCCTGATGCGCTCATTAGAGATGATGCCGATGCGATCTTTCATCTGACACATCGCCTCGAACGTCTCGGGCTCAATCTCGAAGCCCAGCTGCGAGGTGAAGCGAGCGCCGCGCATCATGCGCAATGGGTCATCGGAGAACGAAATTTCCGGGGCGGTCGGGGTCTTAAGAGTCTTGCCCAATAGGTCCCTTAGGCCGTGGTGGGGGTCAACAAAGGTCATTGCCGGAAGCCTGAGCGCCATGGCATTCACCGTGAAGTCACGCCTAATCAGATCGTCTTCTAGGTTGTCGCCAAATTCGACGGTTGGCTTGCGGGATTCTTTGTCATAGCTATCGGCCCGATAGCTAGTAATTTCGACCTGCTCACCCTGAATCTGAGCCGCGATAGTGCCAAACTCACGGCCAATATCCCAGGTCGTCTGAGAAATTGGCTTGACCAGAGCAAGTATTTGTTCCGGGTTCGCGCTGGTAGTGAAATCTAAATCGGGTGCGGCCCTGCCTAGGATTGCATCCCGCACCGGGCCCCCTACTAGGGCAATTTCGTGACCAGCCTGAGTGAATAATTCGCCGAGCTGTTTCAACAGTGGGTGCGCCGTATTGCGCTTTAGGTTCTCAAGCGCCTGGGCTACGGGTTGCATGCGCAATAGCTTGCCATAGTAAAGAAACTTGGTAGCCCTTATAGAGTTGTGGAATGAAAATCGTCCGCCCCTTCATAGTGACCGAGGTGTCGGCTGGCGGATTGGTTATTTCGAGCCACGACCCGAGCTTGGTTGCCTTGATTTCCCATAGAAATAGGGGTGGCGGGGCAGACTGGTGCCTCCCCAAGGGACACATCGAGCATGGTGAAACAACGGCTGAGACTGCAGTGCGCGAGGTTTACGAAGAAACCGGCCTTGAGGCCGAGGTGATCTCAAAAATCGGTGAGATTAAATATACGTTTCGCTTGGGACCAAAACGAATCCGCAAAACCGTTCACCATTATTTGCTGAAGCAGGTGGGGGGAAATCTAAATCACCATGGCGACCCAACCGGCGAAGTGCTAGCGGTCAAGTGGTTTGCAATGCATGAATTGCACGATATTTTGGCTCATGAAAATGAGAAAAAGATGGTGACTCTGGCCTGGGAGATTCTGGGTTGAGAAGGATCATCGCCATATTGGCCTCACTCTTGGTGCTTGGGCCTGCGGCCCAAGCCGGCGATGCCGCGCCGCAAATTGTGCCGGGTTCAACAATTAATCTGGTTGCAAGAGATGGCAGAATCCCGGTAACCATTGAGAATCCAACCGACCAGGATCTGGAGCTAACTCTCAAGGGGGTTTCCGGTTCGTTTCGCTTGGAAGTGTCTGAAGGCCAGGTATTCACCGTTGCCGCCAATAGCTCCCAGTTGGCAGAGCTGAGAGTTAAAGCAATTGCCAATGGCCCCGTGGAAATCACAATCTGGCTTGAGCGGTCCGGGCTTCGAGTCGGGCAGTCTCAGATTCTCAATGTAAATGTAAATTACGACATCGAGCTTTTTCTGCTCGTGACTCTCGGGGTGGGCACAGTCGCCCTGATTTCGGTGGGCGCAATTCGGACGATTGTGAAGCTTCGAAGGGCAAACAATGAGTGACCTAATCCCTTCGGTCACCAGAAGCTCCCTGGTGATGGCCTCTGGCACCGTTGTGTCTCGAATTCTGGGCTTTCTAAGAGCGGTCCTGTTGGCTGCAGCAATCGGTGTAACAACCGATGCTGCCGATGCCTTTGGAGTAGCCAACCAGCTTCCAAACAATGTTTACGCAATTATCGTCGGTGGGGTTTTGAACGCGGTTCTGGTGCCACAGTTAGTGCGGGCTCGCTCCCAGGCCGATGGTGGCAAGGGGTACATTGATCGCTTTGTGACCCTGGCAATCACGGTTTTCTTCACAGTGACGGTTATCTTCACCCTCGCTGCGCCGCTTTTGGTTCAGCTTTACACCTCCGGTTGGACCCAAGACCAACTAGCTCTAGCGACGGCCTTCGCTTACTGGTGTTTGCCGCAGCTGTTTTTTTATGGCTTGTATTCCATTCTTGGCGAGGTGCTGAACTCAAGGAGCGCCTTCGGTCCATTTATGTGGGCGCCGGTGCTCAACAACCTGGTTTCAATAGCTGGCCTAGTGGCCTTCATCTTGATCTTCGGAGCAGATCCAACGGGCGAGCGAATGGCTCAAATGTGGGGTGCCGACCGAATTTCCCTGTTGGCAGGCAGTGCGACGGTGGGCGTAGCCGCTCAAGCTTTGATTTTGTTGTTCTTCTGGAAAAGAATTGGGCTAATCCTGCGCTTGAACTTCAAGTGGCGCGGTTTCGGATTGGGCCCAGCCATGAAGGCAGCCTCTTGGTCGCTGGCAATGGTTTTTGTTACTCAGATCGGCGGTGTGGTTCAGACAATGGTGGCTTCCACAGCGGTCGCCGGAAGGTCTCCCGGGGCTCCAGCGGTGGCATCGGTTGCCGCCGCAGCAATAGCCTGGTTGATTTTTATGTTGCCGCACTCGGTGGTGACCGTTTCTATTGCAACCGCCTACTTCACCCGCATGTCTCAGCATGCCGCTGCTGGCCGGATCGCGGAATTTAAAAAGGATTTGACCACCGGCCTAAGGGTCATTGCTTTAGTGAGCGTGATTTCATCAGCAATTTTGATTTTGGTCGCCTACCCGGTGGCAAGGGTGTTTGTGGGAGAGTACCCAGCCACTGTCGCATTGGGCAATGTGATTATGGCGTTGATGATTGGTCTGGTGCCATTTAGCTTTGTGTACATGATGCAGCGGGCCTTTTTTGCCCTGGAAGACACCAGAACCCCCTTCATTTTTACCTCTATTCAAATCGCCATCCACATCGCAGG
>Ga0306883_100387_pt1 | contig 16865 bp, 17 predicted proteins | sample AntDeeMetageno83_FD_190429 | JGI IMG/M metagenome (GOLD analysis project Ga0306883, IMG submission 190429) | Saline lake microbial communities from Deep lake, Antarctica - Metagenome #83 (v2) (version 2) | ecosystem: Environmental > Aquatic > Non-marine Saline and Alkaline > Saline | place...
CGTATTAGACGAGCTGGCTGCAGCGGGAATAACAGTCGAGGATTCCAGAGAAGTGACACGCGATGTTTGCTGCTTTAGAATGTTAGATGCTAACGGCTGGATAAGCGAAGAACAAAAAACGGTTTTTGATAGCATTCCAATAATTCCCTGTTATGGTAATTTCGAAGTAGCGGAAGGCAAAATTATATATCGCGGCGCGGTCGAAAAGTTAATGGACATGCAGCGCGTTCACAACTACGCGGTCAGTCGTAATGTAGAAGAAGTCGCATTGGCGCCACGTAAGAAAATATTCATGACCAAGGGACAAGCTCGTGGGCACGAAGAATCTATCAGAACCATGAACACCAACATGGAACCAGTGCAGTTCTATAACGCGCAAGGAGCAGTGCCGCCGCCTTATGAAGGTGGAGCAAGCAGCCCAAATGCCGCTGTTCAATTACTAATTCAAAGCTCAGATGAATCCATTAGCCGAAGCGCTGGCATGTTTGCAGCTAACATGGGCGCTAATACTAATTTACAGAGCGGCGTAGCGATAGAGAAGCAGATTGACCGCGGAAATAACGGTACGAGCGTATACTTCGAGGCTATGGAGACTGCGATACGCAGAACAGGCATAGTATTAAACAAAGCAATCCCTTATGTTTATGACGCTACCAGACAAGTGCGACTTTTAAAAGAAGATGGCACTATCGAAATGATTATGATGAACAATGTAGTCACGGACGAACAAAGCGGCCAAGACGTAACATTAAACGACCTAACGCAAGGCAAGTATGATGTGGTTTGTGACATTGGCCCAGCATACAAGAACCGTCAGCAAGAGTCATCGGAAATGTTCTTGCGAGCTATGGAACGCGACCCTAGTTTAATACAAGTTGCTGGCGACATATGGTTAAAGAATATTAATGCGCCTGGATTCGATAAAATAGCAGAGCGTATGAGATCAATAGCGCTCAACAACGGCGTTATACCTATCGAGCAGATGACGGAAGACGAGAGAGCGGCAGCACAAGAGGCGGCCAATAAACCTCAAGAGCCTAGCGTCGAAGAAATGGCAATGAAGATTGAGCAGATGAAAGCGGAGACTGCATTAATGGCGCAGCAGAATCAAGCTACTTCTCACCAGATTGCTATGAAAGAAATGGAAGTTAAATACATGGGGCAGCAAGAGAAGCTACAAAGTGACCTTGCTGTTGACGGAGCGAAGATACAACAAACGCAAGAACGCATTGAATTAGAGGCCAAAAGAGTAGAACTAGAAGCCGCACGCGACCAGTTTAATCAGATGGCCGCTATGATTAGAATGCAAAACGAGAAGATGCAAGCAATGGGTAATTTGCTTGTTGACATAAAGAACGCGATGGGAGCGGACGTGATAGTAAATTCAGCCGCGGCCAAAGCTTTTAACCAAACCGCAGAAAATATCATAGAATAATAGACTTTTGTGATGTTTACCGCTACTATTAACAAAAAGCGACTTGAGCTATATCAAGGTGACCTACTAAGGGGCTACAAATGAGTACCGATGCAAACGATGATTTAGAGCTGGAAAATGATGATATCTTGGAAAACGACGAACAAGATGACAGTGTCATAGAGGGTGAGCAAGAAGTTGATGCAAACTCAGCGGATTCAGACCCCGATAGTGAGAGCGACCACGAAGTAAAAGACGCGCAGAACGCCAAAGTCGAGGAACGCATTGGTGAGCTGACCAGAAAGCGCAAAGAAGCTGAGAAATTAGCTGAGACGAGACAAGAAGAATTGCAAAAGCTGCAACAGCAAATTCTGAATAGTCAAGAGCCGCAAGTTTATGATTTACCCGACCCTGATGATGTTAGCACGGCGGAATTTCAAGAAGCGATACGGTCACGAGATAAGGCTATTACAGATAGAGTGGCTTGGCAACAGCAAAAGCAAAACTTTGAGACTCAATCCCAGCAGAGAACTAATCAAAGCCAGCAGCAACAACAGCAGGAAATGCAAACTGCAGCAACGGCATACACGAGTCGAGCTAAAAAGCTTGGTGTAAGTCAGCAGGAGTTGTCTACTGCAGGTAATATTATTTCTCAAGTAGGATTACACAACGACGTAGCGATGCACATATTACAGGACGAAAGTGGCCCAGCCATTACAAAGTTTCTTTCTACTAATATGGCAGACCTACTAGAAGTGGCCAACTCAAGCCCTATTCGCGCAGCATTATACATCGAGCAGAAAATTAAGCCCAAGCTTAATTCGAAGCGAATAAAGTCTAACACCCTGCCGCCTACAAATCGGTCGAAGGGTGGAACACCAGACAGAAGAGATAAATATCCGCTGACTGGCTCTAAAACAAAATTTGAATAGGTAATAAATCATGGCTAATAATTTCAACAGTAACGTCGTAGAAGACCTTGCACGTGTCTTCTTAGAAAAATTTGAATCAAGCAAAGTGCTTTCCAAATCAATCGACACACAATTAATACAAGGGCGTTTTACGCCACGAACTGGTGGAACTGTTTCAGTGAAACGCCCCACCGACTTTAATGCAATACGTACATCAGGCGGCGATATTAGCGGCTCGACTAAATCAGATGTTATTACTGGTAAGGCAACTGCAGTAGTGCAGGACTATATCACTATAGCCACTGAATGGTCGAACATTGAAGAAGCACTGGAGTCTGACCAAATGGAGCAGCTACTTGCGCCTATGGCAACTCGCGCTGTGACTACTTTGGAAACGTCCTTAGCGGCCTATATGCGCACTAATGCGGGATTATCTGTTGGAACTCCTGGCTCTCCTGTTAAAGAGTGGAGTCATGTTGCAGGCGCAGGCGCGTTAATGACATCTATCGGTTGCCCGATGGACAGTGAAGTTTTTTACGCGATGAACCCGTTTGTAGCCACTGAGCTTGCAAGCGCTCAAAGTGGACTAACAGCCGCTGATTCTTTAGTTAGGACAGCTTGGGAAAAGGCTCAGATTTCTGATAGCTTCGGTGGTTTACGCGCAATTGCCGCAAACACCCTTAGCTCTATCAGCGATGGCGGAAGCTTTGCTGACCGTGCGGGTGCATTTGCTGGCGTTCCTACGCAAACATATGTATCAGTAAAAGACACCATGATTCAAACGTGGTCTATTGATGGTCTTCAAGCCAACGCGGTAATTGTAGCTGGTTCTGTTTTAGAAGTAACAGGCCGCCATTACTTAAACCAGTCCACGCGGTTACCATTTGTTGACGGCTCTGGCGCACGCGTTAAGTTTCGTGCTACTGTTGTCGCTGACGTTACTATTGGAGCAGACGGCGCTGTTGATGTCGTTGTTACTGGCCCAGCAGTCCACGAAGCTAATGGTCAATACAACACTATTGATACGGCCATAGCGGATAATGACGTGGTGACAGTACTAGGCGCTAACGGTTATACAGCGCAACCAAACTTGTTCTTCCAAAAGCAAGCATTTGGTTTAGCTACCGTTAAGCTACCCAAGCTATACAGCACAGATACAATTGCGACAACTGAAGATGGTTTCTCGCTACGCGTATCTAAGTATGCGGATGGTGATGCAAACACCCAGAAAGTACGTTTCGATTTACTTCCTGCGTTTGTGACATTCAACCCGTTCTTTGCTGGTCTTGGCTACGGCACGCCTGCATAAAGGTTACTCCCTCGGTTGCGGCCATTCCTTCGTGTTTGGCCGCTTTTTAGTAAGGATATAAAATGAAAAAACTCAACATGTATAAACCAAACGGTAAAACAATAACCATTAACGACCATTTTGATGCGGCTGAAGTCATGATGAGAAACGGCTGGACTATTGATGAGCCTGAAGGTAAAGCGCCGCAAAAAGAGAAGACCATCAAAATCAACGTAAAGAAATAGGTGATGCATGCAACCAAATTACAACGTAAGCGGAATTAATGTAGACTTTGCCGACTTGGCGGATACTAAAGCTAAGGCGGATGAAGCTAAGGCTAAAAAAGAAGCAAAGAAAAAGAAAGATGTAGCTGCAAAGAAAAAGAAGGAGCGCATTGAAAAGGAAGCCAAGGCTAAAGCCGCGCAGTCCAGTGTAATTTTCGAATAATCCGAGGCAACTATGAGCGAACCATCAAGAGTAGACAGAAACCCAATCGGATTTCAGCAGACAGCAGGGCAGGTGGTTCGTGACGCGTTGTCGGAGTTAACAATACAAGCTGATGAACAAACAGTTGAGCCGATTGAAATGAGCGCGGGCATACGCTACATGAACCGCATGATGGCATCGTTATCGCTAGACGGCGTTAAAGTAGGGTACACATATGTTAATGCGCCTAATGACATCCTCACAGTCCCCGCTGGTATTACAGAATCAATCGTATTTAATTTAGCGCTTCGCTTAGCCAGCGGCTACGACATGCCAATAAGTCCTGACCTCAGAAACAACGCTATGATGTCAATGGTTATTATGGAAAACTACGGTGTTCAAATAGGCAAGGCGAACTTCAGCGGCAATGTTCCTCTGGGCTCAGGCAATGAGTATGATAGTGGCGGCTTCTCGGATGATCCATTCTTTCCTGGAACTTGTGAAGACCAAGATTTAAACGTATATCCAACCAATGGTGACAAAAATGGCTTGTAAAACCATACCACAAGAGCTTGCCGCTGCATTAGGCAAAACAGTCGTTTCTTCTTCTGATCAATTACCAATAGTATCTAATGACCAGTTGTATCGCGTAACGGTCGGTAATCTAGCCACATCACTAGGACTAACAGGAGCAATAATCTCCGCAAACGCAGGAGGCGCAACGCCTGTTTTGACAGGAACAGCGCCCAACTATATTATTCGCGGAATATTAGGGGGACAAGGCATATCCGCAGCAGTAAGTCCACTAGGCGCTGTAAGTATTAATGGGCAATTTAATAACGCTGGCTCATCAGTAGACGGCGCAGGAATAATTAAAGACAGAACTTCATCCACTATAGAAATGAGGCGTTTGTTCGCGGGCAGAGGGATTGCCATTACCCAAGAAAATAATAAAATAATAATAGATAACAGCCAAGTCGATGTTTCTAATCGCACAGCCATAATAACCGCGCTGGCTGACTTTCCGCCTGCATCCGCGGGAGTAATTACATTAGCGGCCGATACTGATTATTTAATTAGCAATTCCATAACAACAACAAACCGCTTTTTGACTTCGAATAACACAGTCATAAGGTCTGTTGACCCAAGAATAGTAACGCTAGAATATACAGGCACTGGCGTTATGTTCACTAACGGACAAGGCGCATTTGTTTTAAAGGAAATAGCGCTTGACTGCCCTAATGGAACATTAATAAATAATAATAACACCAACGGCTCTTTTTATATAGGCTACGTTATTATCCGCGAAGTAGCCAATTTAGGTAATCTCAGTAAAGAATCTGTAACGATAGACAATGTTCTCATAGAGCTTATAACAGGCGCAACTGGGTTCGTTTACTTAGCGCAAACAAACAGGCGATTCTCTTGTAGAAATTTAGTGATTAATAATGCCACAAACGCTGCGCTAGACTTTGTAAATTTCGGAACAGCTACATTTAATAATATTGACATGACCGCGATTGAGGTTCTAGCTTCTGTTTCAGGCCAATCTCTTATTAAAGGAGTAGGCGCGGCCAATTTAACGGCTGATGCGTATGCGCTTATTAACTCAATCACTCTAATCGGCGGCATCGCAGCGTTAGATGTAGTTGCATATGGAAATATTGGTTGGGAATTCAATCAAGTCGCTGGCATTCCTAACACTATGCCAGCTTCGCAAATATTTCTTGCCGCATCAGCGGTGGTTACTATTGCGACAATAGATGCATACGTTCTTGCTTCTGGCACATACACATCTAACACGGCCGATTATTTCAGCAACGCAACAGGCGGACGAATTACATATAACGGAAAGCGCCCGTTGTTTTGCAGGTTAGATACTACCTGCGGCCTTGAACCTGCGGCCAATACAGACCAAGCAGTAAAAATAGCATACTTTTTAAATGGAACAAAAATAGATGCTAGTTCAGTAACAAGCTTTATTAGTACAGAGCTTCCATCTGTGGTTACTTTGGCTTGGGGCGTTACATTAAATGCTGGTGACTTTATTGAAGTGGGCTTTGCTAATGGCACCTCCACCGCTAACATAGAGCTTAATCAACTTCTAATCAGAGCAAGCTAATATGGCTAATATGTCTTTGCCTTTAGGGGCTGGTTTTTATCAATCCGACTCCTTGCCTTTTGCAAACCAGCGATGCGTGGGACTATTCCCCAATATACCACAAGCTCCTGCGTTAACGCCTGATAGTCTATTCGAGGTTCAAGGACTTATAGAAGTCGCTAATACCAGCCGTAAGGCCGCTGATAGGAATAGAGGCGCATGGTCTTTTAACGGCGTTCCGTATTTTATAAACGGGCAACAGCTTTTCAAGCTAGTTCGTTCTGTTTTATTTGGCGGTACGATAGCTTATAATCCAGTATCGGTCGGCGCTATTGACGGAACAGGGTTGTGCAGCATGTCAGACAACGGCGTTCAATTAATAATAATTAACAATTCTGGTTCTGGGTTTATATACCAACCTTCGACTTCTGAAAACGCAAGCGTTCAACCAATAACGTCTAATGGATTTACAGCCAACGGTACGCCGCAACAAGTCGTCTATTTAGATGGTTATTTCATAGCGACAACAAATAGCAGAAAGGCAATAATCAGCGGAATCAACGACGGGTTTAGTTGGAACGCATTAGACTCAATTACAGCGGAAGCAGACCCTGATAACATAGTCGCTCCGTTCGTATACAAAAATCAGCTTTATTTACTTGGCGCTAAGACCACAGAAACATTTCGAAACATAGGCGGCGCAGGCGTGCCATTTCAAAGAATAAACGGCTTTGTTCTTACTCGCGGTTGCGCATCACCTTTTTCAGTCATTAAGCTCGGCGCTAATGTATTTTGGATAGGCAACGGCTCGAATGAACAGCCAGTCGCTCTTATGTTTAGCGGAAGTGAGCCGCAAAAGATTAGCACCACAGCCATAGACAATAAACTTCACGAACTATCCGCTGAGCAAATTGGTCAGGTATTTAGTTTTGCTTACTCTTTGCGCGGCCATGACTTTGTATCTTTTTCATCAGACAGCTGGACTTTTATATATGATGTGTCTACAGGGCAATGGCATGAAAGAGAAAGCCAAGTATTTGCTAATAATCGTAAAGTCACAAAGCGATGCAGAATTCAATCCGTAGTCAGCGCATATAACGAACTTTTTGCAGGAGACGCAGAGGACGGTAGAATAGGACTAATAAGCGAAACGACATACACAGAATACGACGAAGCTATGATAAGCTTTTTCACGACAAGTCCTTTGTATAATTTAGGCAATAGCTTTAGTTTACCGTCGATAGAGCTGCTTTGCGAATCAGGCGTGGGCAGTGAGTTGGAAAGAAACCCAGAAGTAAGGTTGCAAATAAGTCGTGACGGCGTTGTTTTCGAAGACCCTAGAACCAGAATGCTAGGCTCAGAAGGCAATAGAAAAATAAGACAAGTCTGGTATAGAAATGGCCGCGTCAGTCGATTATGCATTTTTAAAGTGACTGTCAGTGACCCTGTAAAGCGGCGCTTCTTCGGGCTAGAAATTAAATACAAGCAAGGAGTTTCCAATGCCTAAGATTAGTGGATTGCCTAAAGCACGTCCCTACGTCGATGAAAATTTAGTTTTCAATAGCGAAGGTCGCGTTGCGCAAGAGGAAATCGAGTCTAGGATAGCCATAACAGGAGTAGGCGCTCCAGAGGGAAATGTTTTTGCGGAGGTAGGCGCGATATACTACGATTTAGAGGGCGGCACTGGCGCAATCATATATATTAAGTGCACAGCAGAAGGAGTTGATGGATGGGTATTAGCGTAACAAGATGCCATACCGCAAATTCAATTTTGCCTGTTGTCGTTAGTTGTTTTACTGATATAGTAGAGGACGACACAAATGAAGATGCTTTAATAAATTACATTAATGTTTATACCGACTGCTGGCTTAAAATTAAGCGTGGTAATATTCTATTAGGTTTTGTTGAGTTTTCGCCGTATAATAGAACTATGCTAGAAATTCATCCTTTTATAAAAAAAGAACACAGGCAAGAAAGTCAGGCGGCTGTGCAGGCTGCGATAACTTGGGTAATTGATAATTCACCAAACATGTATAAATCATTGATTACTAGCATCCCTACTTGCAAAAGATACGCGACGTTGTTCGCCAGAAAGATGGAATTCAAAGAAGTAGGCCGTTACAAAGGCGGATTCACAAAAGACAACAAGCAACACGACATAGTTTTATATCAAAGAGGCATAAGATAATGGGCCAAATAGTTGATGCAGTTTTCGGCGGAAGCGCAAAAGATGCAGCAAGAGCGCAGAACCGCGCCACTCAAGATGCAATGAAGCAATTTAAAGAAGGCACGGCAGAAGCCAAGCGTGAAATAATGCCGCGATTTGAGTCAGCAGAAATGGAAAGATACAAACGGACTCAACAGTCAATGGACGTTCTGAAGCAAGGGTTTATGCCTCAAATGGACGTTATAAATCAAGGCAACATGAACGCGCAAAATACTATAGCTCAAGCCGCGCCGCAAATGGCTAACGCTATACTAGGCGGCGATGTGAATTTCGAATCTTTGCAACCACAGGGAATAAACTTCGATGCTATGGGATTTTTAGGTGGAATGCCTGACGTAGAAGCTCCAGAAATGTCGCCGCAACCGCAAATGGGGCCAATGCAGTTTCCTAATGGACAGCCGTTTCAGTCTCCTGCCATGGGATTCCTCGGCGGCCAAGGTGGGCCAATCGAATTCGGTGGACTCAAATTCGGTGGATTTAATCAGAGGCAGCGATAATGCAAAGACCAAACAATCAAATCATGCGCGACTTTGGAGGCAAAAATAGAAGGTCTAACCCTGCCAGAATGTCGGTACGAAATCCCAGTGACTTCGCCGTGCAACATCAACAGAATCAATCTCCTCCGATGATGCAAAACCAGATGATGCCAAGCACGCAGCGCATAAGCGGGCCACTCGCAAATTTACTAAGCGGCGATTCGCCCCAACAACAACAACAAATATCGCCAATGGCTAGATCAGGAATATTTAGCGGCCTTAATCAGCCTCAACAGCAGCAACAACAAGCTCCTGACTTAAACGCCCAAAGAGCCGCTAATTTGCAACAGCAACAGCAGGCCACTCAGCAGATGATGTCGCAATCTCAGATAGGATTAGCTGGAAGTGAGTCGGCTTTGCAAGGAGCGCTGGGCGGCGGATTAAACGCCATTCAACAAGGAACGCAAGGCGCTCTTGGTCAGCTCGGCGGCGCTAACAATCAAATTCAAAACTTTCTTGGACAAGGGTCTAATGCGATTCAAGGCGGTCTTAACGCAGGCAACATGGCCTTTGGCCAAGGCGCTAATGCGATTCAAGGCGGCGTCAATCAAGCTGGATTAGGAATAAATCAAGCCAACGCTGGATTAGGCTCGGCCATGAGTCGTTCTCAAAGCATATTGCAAAACGCAATGAGCGGTGCGCAAGGACAGCTTAGCGGCGCTAACCAAAGACTCAGCGAAAGACTTAACAGAGGCGCTCAACAAGCGCAAGCAGGAACTCAAGGCGGTCTTGATCAACTTAATCAAGCTGGTCAAGCACTAGTAGGTTCTGAAAATAGAGCGTTAGGCGCTGTTAATCAAGGCTTTAATACAGGCATAAATGCGTTAGGAAACTTCCAAGGCGGCGCGGAGGCTAACAACCAGCAAGCGCGTTTATCTGGCGCTTTCGGAGCGGAGCAACAACAAGCCGCGATGAACGAAACGATGAACAGCCCTGAGTTCGATTTTATACGTGAACAAGGCATGAGGTCAGTACTAGCAGGAGGCGCAGCCACAGGAGGTCTAGGCGGCGGCGAAATAAACAGAGAGCTAACCCGCTTCGGTCAAGGTTTGGCGTCTACTCAACTACAATCGTCATTCGATAGACTCGGCGGCGTGGCCAATAGAGGGCTTCAAGCTACTGGACAACAAGCCAGTATGCTAGGACAGCAAGGCCAATCCAATGCGGATGTAATCGGTAACAACTCGCAAATGCGCAACCAACTCGCTGGACAAGGCGCTTCGATGCAAGGCCAATTAGGTCAAACCTTAGCTCAACTATCTGGCCAAGGCGCTGGACTAGAAGCTCAGATGGGCCAAGCAGCCGCTAATCTACAAAGCCAATTAGCTCAGTCGGCATCGGCGGCGAACATGCAAGCAGCACAGGCTCAGGCTCAGCTATCTGGACAGCAAGCAGGAATTCAAGCTCAAGGCGGACGCGACCAAGCCAATCTATTCGGACAGCAAGCAGGATTGCAGGCTCAAGGTGGACGCGACCAAGCTAATCTATTCGGACAAGGCGCAGGCCTTACTGGCCAACTCGGCGCACAAGCGGCTGGATTCATGAGTAACGCAGGAAACAACGCCGCGGACTTAACAGCGGGAATCGGCGGACAAGTAGCAGCAGGCAGAACCAGAGCTGGCGAACAAATCGCTAATCAATTCCAGCAACAAGCATCGCAGTTATCAGGTCTGCAAAATCAACAAGGCCAACAGGCTGGCCAGCAAATCGGCGGCCTTAGCGCCAACATAGCTAATTTACTATCTGGACTAGGCGGCCAAAATGCTCAGAGCCAACAGCAACTTGCAACGATACTTGCTAACCTAGCCACTGGACAAGGCTCGGCATTAGCTGGAATGCAACAAAGCATAGGCGCGGCTAACGCGGCAGGAATCACTGGAAAAGCCAATGCCATTAACAACACCATCGGAACGGGCATCAGCGCTCTTATGTTATCTGACCGCAGACTTAAGAAAGATATTAAGGCGGTGGACGATTACAACGGCCTAACAGTTTACACTTGGAACTGGAAGCATATGACAGGCGGCGCTATGGGCTTTATGTCTGACGAAGTTCGCAAGCTTATTCCTTCGGCGGTGGTCGCATTCCCAGACGGCTTCGACAGAGTAAACTATCAGGAGGTTTTTAATGCAATTTAATTACAATGTAAACGGCTTAAACATCGACGTGTTAGGACTGGCGAATCAAAAAGCTAAGTTGGAAAGCATAAAGTCTGATAAGCTAATGAGAGAGAACGCAACTAAAGAGAAAGAGCGATTGAGCCGCTTAGTGAAGCAACGAGCAGAGGCGGTCACTAACGGCAAAAGCACTACTGGCATCGACCGACTTATGTTCGAAATTAATCCTGATTTTGCTATTCAAAATAGAGAGTTTGAAAGCGAAATGAACGAAGAATCAATGACTAGTATGTACGACACCATCGAAGAAGCCAAGATTCTAGCCGACAACGGACAAATCGAAGCCGCGGCTAATATGGTGGAGCAGCGTAACCAGATGCTTAAGGACGGTCAGCAACCTAACAAAGAAACGCAAATGATAGTAGACGCATTTAATACTGGCGATATAACAAAAATAAACCAGATGCTAGACATAGGAATGCAAATGGGACAGCAAGGCGGCTATCTTGAAGTTCCTAGTCCAGATGACTTAGAGGTTTTGAGCAAGTCCGTAGATGCACAAGGCAATGAATATTATAACGTCTTTAATAAGACTAACCAAACTATGTCCAAGCAATTTACTGGCGGCGTTAAGCCGCAAGACGGTAGCGAGGACTACAAGCCAGGAAAAGATGTCTCTAAATTTATTGTAGATGCTGGTCTTGAGTCAGAGAAGTTCGCTAATGAATCCAGAACTGCTTCACGCTTAGCCGATGCTTATGCAGAAGTAGCGGCTGATCCATCAATTGATGATGCTGGCGTTCCAGCTATGGCTGAACGGTTTCTTCGCACAATTACAGGACAAGAGAATGCAGAGTCATTCATGAGGAAAGAGGCCACAAGGTTAATCAACAGCGGCATCATAGGTGACCTTCCACCTGGCGTTGCATCGGATAGAGATATTGCAATTATCAGCGAAGGTTATCCGAAATCAACAAACAACGCCAGGCAAATGGCCAACTGGTTTAGAGCCTATGCAGCGACTAAAGACCGATTATCAAGGCTTAAAAATGGTCGCTCTGAGTTTTCGGAAATGTTTGGCGGCTTCAACATAGCCAAGCAAGCTGGCACTTTACGCGGTATGGAAGTTAAGAAAAACGAGCGCTTTGATCAGTATTACGAACGCCTTGTAACTAGCCAACGAGAGGAACGCGACCGCGCTAGAACATCAGCCAACAACGAGCGCGACCTCGAAGCGGCTATCGGCGGCACTGGAGGATTAGGCGATGCGCCTCCTATGACGCCGATACAGAAGCAGATTAAAGCCTTAGAGGACGAAATAAACCAACTAGGCGGTAAGCTATAATGACCGAAGAAGAAGAACAGCAACGATACTTAGAGCTACTACAAAAAAAGAAAGCATTGCTTGAGCAGCAGCAATCCGCTCCAGCTCCTGAAGTTGAGCCTGAGCGGCAACCTATGCCCGCTGATGCAGGATTCTTAGAAACCTTCGGCGGCGCTATCGCAGGCACAGCTAAGGATACAGTTGGATTGGGAGAAAACTTATTAGATGCAGGCGCAAATTTAGTTGGCGATGTAGTAAGCAACGTGCAAAAAATAGGCGATGCATATGTAAAAGGCCAAAGACTACTAAGACAGCCTTTCACTGGCAGCATGGGCGAACCTTCAGAAGAGGAAGTGATTCAGCGGCAAAAAGACGTGCGCAAGTTTTTCGATTATGAGCCGCGCACCGAGTCTGGTAAAAGACTGCAAGAAATGGCTAAGAACGGAATTGCAGCAGCAATAGACGGCTCTGGTGCAGGCGGCGCTTTGCAAGCAATAGGCAATAGCATCAACGCCTTTAAAGATTCTGTCGAGGAAAAGACAGGCTCAAGAGTAATGGCCGAAGCTAGTGTCGCCGCGCCTGAGCTTCTTATCGACGTGATACCTGCTATGCTCCCCGTTAAGTTCGCTAAAACGGCTAAAAATGTTACACCCAAAGATATTAGGAATTCTCAGCTAGAGGTAGGCGATAACCTACAAAAGATGACCGAAATTCGGAATCAACTGTATGCAGAGTTCGATCAAAAAGGAGTCGCGCTAAAAGGCGGAACGATTGCAAAAGCAGCGGACTATATTGAAGCGCAGTTACTTGATAGCGGCATTGCGGTTAAGGAGCTAGGCTTGGGCAATCAACTAGATGCAATAAGGAGAAACAATCCCATAATTCGTGATCAGCAAGGCTCGTTGCCCAGTGTAAGAAAAGAGCGCATTGGTAAATTAGAAGACACTAAAAAGTTCTTGTATCAGGGCTATGCCTCTAAAACGCCTGAACAAAGATTCGCAATAGATTCCGCGGCTCGTTCATTAGACGCCTTTACGTATAACCTTACTAAAGGCCAAGGCTTGCTAAATGTTTCAGCGTCGGAAATAGATGGCAAAACATTACGAAAAATGTTCGGAACGGCTCGTGAATTATCAGGCCGCGTAATACGCTCAGAGAATATAAAACTCGCTTCATATTACGCAAGTCTAAAAGACACGCCAAAAGGAACGATTGATGAATTTAAGAAAGGCATTAACAGCATTCTAAGAAAGCCGCAGCAACGTAAATTTTATGGCAAGGCTGAAATAGGCGCTATGGAGGATTTACTTCGAGGAAAGCCGCTGCTGGATGAAAGAAACTTCTTAAAGATGATGGGCTCACTAGGCATAAAGGCAACGCCTGTCGGCGCAGTAATCGGCTTAGCTAGAGTGTACAGAGCATTCGGCTCAACAAGAGTAAGGCAAATGCCGATTGTTGGCCCAGCCCGCGTTTTAGCTGATACCCTTACTGGCGAAACTAAAATACAAAATAAAGCCGCAAAATCCATCGTTGCTAAAATACAAGGCGGCGCTAGAGGCGAAGAAGTCGTGACTCAATATCTTAAGTCAGTCCCCAAAGGGAAGCGCGACCCGATGATGTTAGCTGAGTTTCTCGCTGACCCAAGAATTAAATTAAATGATATTAAGTTGCGCGGCAGCAAGTTAGAAAAAGAAGCCATAGAAATAGCTAACGGCATCAGGGCGCGTCGCGTTATACTAGCTGCACCTTTAACTCAAAATGAAGAAGACGAGGAAGAAAATGTCCAGATTCAATAATCCAATACCTCAGTTTATTTTAGAAAATGGCGACCTCGCAGCAGGCGGAGAACTGACTTTTTATGAAAGTGGAAGCAATACTATTCTTTCCATATACGCTGATATAAATGAATCAGCTCCGATTGCCAATCCAGTAACTTTAGGTAGCCGCGGCGAAGTGCCAAACATATTCTTTAGCCAATCAGCAAGAGTAAGACTGACAGACATAAACGGGAATCAGCTATTCGACGTTGACCCTGTCGGCGGCGCAAGTGCTAGTGGCGCATTCCAAATATGGAACTCTAACGTGGTGTACAATGAAAATGACATCGTATTTGGTTCTAATGGATCACCATATATAAGTATCGTTATTCAAAACGAAGGCAACGACCCTATCCTTAGCGCAGGCAACAATCCTTTTTGGTCTCAACTTCTTCAAGTTAAATTCTGGAATGCAGCAGAATCTTTTAATCCCAATGACATAGTTAATCAGCAAGGCGTTTTATACAAGGGAATAACATCAGACAACGAAGGCAATGACCCATCGACTGATGATGCTAATAACTGGATTTCCATAGCTGATGCAAGGTTCGTCGTTTATGACAATACGACTAGCGGAATATCTGCAACCAACGCGCAAGCCGCGCTCGATGTAAACGCAGAAGATATATCCAATCTACAATCAGAAACAGGCAGTTTAAATACAGTCATGCCTCAAACAGGCGGCGGTGCATTAACTGCATTACGCATCAATGAGATTCGTGACGGCAATACTGGATATACTCTACCACTTGCTAACAGTGTACTAGTTAACCAAACCATTACTATTACCCTGCCAGATGAATTTAAAACTAACGAGCCAGTAGTTACTCGCGCAGGTAGTGACACAATAAGCTATTCTGGCGGTACAGACACAAGCTTAACATTTGACTCAGGCTCAAGTGTTTCGATTACATTAACGTCCGATGGCGTATCAGATTGGGGACTATAACATGACAATAAAATTAAGTGATTTAGGTGGTGGCGGTGGTGGTGGCACTGCACTAGGTGAGATTACTAGGCTATTTCCAAACTTCCAAGACGACTACGAGCGAGACGGTCAAAAGTTTTTACGTAGCGGTTTTGCGATAACTTCGGGTTGGGATGCTTCGTTAGATCCATTTATATTCCCTGCGGGGGTTTGGACAGCAGTAACCTCAGGCTTTGGTAGTGCACAGATACGCTCAGTAGCAACAGACCAAGCAGGCGTATGGGTAGCCGTTGGCGATAGCGGTATTATGACAAGAAGTACTAACGATGGAGCTAGTTGGTCAGCAGTAACCTCAGGCTTTGGTAGTGCACAGATAAACTCAATAGCTACAGATGAAGCAGGTGTCTGGGTAGCAGGTGGCAGTAGAGGTACTATGACAAGAAGTACTGACGATGGAGCTAGTTGGTCAGCAGTAACCTCAGGCTTTGGTAGTACACTTATACTCTCAATAGCCACAGACCAAGCAGGTGTCTGGGTAGCAGGTGGCAGTAGAGGTACTATGACAAGAAGTACTGACGATGGAGCTAGTTGGTCAGCAGTAACCTCAGGCTTTGGTAATGCAATTATACGCTCAGTAGCAACAGACCAAGCAGGTGTCTGGGTAGCCGTTGGCGATAGCGGTACTATGACAAGAAGTACTAACAACGGTGTGACGTGGACAGCAGTAACATCAGGCTTTGGTAGTACACTTATACTCTCAATAGCCACAGACCAAGCAGGTGTCTGGGTAGCAGGTGGCAGTAGTGGTACTATGACAAGAAGTACTGACGATGGAGCTAGTTGGTCAGCAGTAACCTCAGGCTTTGGTAGCACATTTATAAACTCAGTAGCAACAGACCAAGCAGGCGTTTGGGTAGCAGGTGGCAGTAGTGGTACTATGATAAGAAGTACTAACGATGGAGCTAGTTGGTCAGCAGTAACCTCAGGCTTTGGTAGTGCACAGATAAACTCAATAGCTACAGATGAAGCAGGTGTCTGGGTAGCAGGTGGCAGTAGTGGTACTATGACTCGCTCAGACGGCTTAGCATTCGGCATAGACACAGGCAATGACGTAGATTACGTGAGGTATTTATAATGACACAGCGTGTATTTAAAATTGAAAAACCAGTAATAGTAAAGCCCGACTTAATCACACTAGGCTTCTTCTTACTACGACTCACCCAAGCTGAACGCATCGCTATAAGGATGTTAGCAACCGAGCAAACAGAACAAGGCTTTGTTGCGCTAGACTTTATGAAGCTACTAGAAACGCAAACCGCAATCAACCTACAACAGCCACAGGTCAGGCAGGGCATAGAGTTTCTTGAGCAGTTAACTTTACTTGGTGAAGGCCGAGCTAGTGAGATACTTGATGCACCGATAACTGACGAAGAAAGGGCGTAAATCATGGACGACCTGCATTTAGTTCGGATTGAGAAAAAGCTAGACGACTTAGCCAAGGCGATTACTGACATTGCCCGCGCTGAAGAGAGGATAAACGCAGCCAATAGTAGGCTAGATGCGGTAGAAAAGAACGTAGCTGTTACAAAAAAGGACTTAGCCGACATTGCAATACTTGCGCGTAAAAACTCAGGTATCGCGGCTTTTGCAGACAAAGCGTTCTGGTTAATTGTGGGTGGTATTGTTGCAGTGGCAGCGTTTTTCATACGGAGTGACTAATGATTTCCACTAAGAATTTTAACCCGAAGACCGACCCTAAGTTATTATGTACATGTG
>Ga0306883_100428_pt1 | contig 15750 bp, 16 predicted proteins | sample AntDeeMetageno83_FD_190429 | JGI IMG/M metagenome (GOLD analysis project Ga0306883, IMG submission 190429) | Saline lake microbial communities from Deep lake, Antarctica - Metagenome #83 (v2) (version 2) | ecosystem: Environmental > Aquatic > Non-marine Saline and Alkaline > Saline | place...
CAAGCATTCCAACTGGCAACTCCAAATCCGTGTATTGGTTTTGCTGGTAAGTACAGTCTTCTCGAAAGCCGGTGAGAAAACCGAGGTTGAAGGCATCTAACGCGAAGGGAACGCGGTGGAGAAATGCTACAATGTCGGTCTGTCGAGCTGCTACAATCTCGCTGGCTTTGCTACTGGTCGAACGTGCTGATAATGCCATTTTGAATCATCAATTAGGCTGCTACGTCAGTGTCGACCTGAAGTTGGTCTCGCGGGACTTCCATGGTGTCTGCCTGCTTTGGGTGGTCAATGATTGCATGACCTCCATCATGTGGACTGTCAGCAGGTGGAATGCGGTCGATCATTTCGACTTCGCACGTGGGGGCTTCGCTACCTGTATAGATTAGGCCGAATGCAGATCCGCTTTCTTCATCTGCATCAGCACTACTACCGGGTTCAACACTGGGCGGGCTTGGTGTTGAAGCAGTTGATGCTGGCTCTACTGCGTCTGAACTGTCTGCTGTAGGGTTTCTTACTTGATCCATATCTTTCTCCGCACCCCAAACCGGAGGTTAAAAACCATTTTTTTTACCTTTACTTTCCTCCATCTGCGGTTTCTGCTTTGTTGTTTCGATTAGTTCTGGAGGTGTGCGACTGTTCTTCCCAGTTCCCTAGCGTGTTCGCTTTGGTTGATGTCATACTGTTCTTCTATTTCACGCAGGCGGGCGCTGAACGTCATAGTGGTCATCCTCCAATCGCGAGATTTTGGTTCCGTGCTGTCGTGTTGGTCTTGGTTGGTTTGTCGAACGGGTCTGGTCGGTCGAAGTTTCGTGGGAAGTTGATTTCTTGTCGGGTTGCTTCTGTGATAGATTGGCTGATGTTCTGTAGTTGTTCATTGGAGAGAGAATTGAACTTGACTCCTTCTTTGTGTCGGGGGTCGAATACGGCGGCTTGGACCCAGCTGATACATCCCTTTTCGGTTCCGTTTAGCTGTACGGTCTTTACGGTGCCGTCGCATCCTGTTGGATATTTCACCCAGCTGCTTTCGCCTTTTTCGGCATGGTTGACGAGGTGATCGTGGCTGTTTTTCCAGTCGTGTAGGATGATGGCGTGTTCTGCTCCAGGGATGTTATCGTACCAGTCGTTTGTGATCTGTTCGAATCGTTTGCTTTGGGCTTTCTTTCTGGCTCGCCGGTATCGTTCAGGGTCCAACTTGCGGATGATGTCGCCAGTAATTCGAGTGCGGTGTGAATTTTCGTGAAGGCTGAATTCGACTTCTCCTCCGTTTGGATATTTGGATAGTTTCTCCATTTTTCTGGCCATTGGGAGCTGTCCCTCAATCACTGCTGGGATGTTGTATCCGCCACCGGCTTCACTACCGTCGTCCAGATGTTTTCGATAAGGGTGTTGGTTGTAGGTGACAGTGATATGGTCAGGTGAATACTCAGACACATATGAAGCGATGCATGGAGGTCCTGCAACGATGATCTGTCTGATTCGTTTTCCGTCTCGGTTGAGTTTGTGGTCGATTGGGTTCATCTCAATGACGATTTTCTTTGCGAGATGGTGAAGATCGGAAATGCATCGTGCATCGTCGACGATCCCGGTTGTGGCTACGACTAGCGTTTCTTCTGGGTCCTCGGCGTTGGCTTTGATATCAGTCGGTTTGATCATTTTGACTAGGGAAAGGTTGTGTTTATGGAGGGTGGTGTTTGGTTGTCTGGTATGGATTACTGGTTAGCCTGTCTTGCAGGCTACGCAGAGTGGCTAGAAGTGGTGTCTTTCAGTTGGATTTCGTCTAGGTCGAGTGTAGACCACGGATCGAATCCGCCCTTTCGATCTGCTTGAATGATTAGTTTTGTCCCGTCAGGATCTTCTGGATTGGCTGGTTCAAGTCGGTAAGTCGTTGACATCCATCCACTTACGCTTTCTTTGCGAATATGGGCGATGGGTCGTGCTGGGCTTGTCTCCAGCCATTCATCAACGATGAATACACCTGCTTTTACTTTGAAAACGTCACCCGGAGAGAGGGTTTCCACAAGTTTCTGCATTATTTCCTTGCTTTCTTCTGTTCGTGAATGGGTGTCGTTGGTTGTGGTCTCTCTCTGAAGCAGTGCTGATTCTGAGTGTGGTGATGACTCTACTGAATTCATCTCTCTCACTCCAAATCGAGAAGTACAAATCTACTTTACCTAGTCGCTGTCTTGCCTCCCACCGTGCTAGGAGACTGAATTGCTGAGGGAGGATTCGAACCTCCAAGATCAAGTTTATCTTTCCGAGGATCTCAGCAGTGTGGCAGAGGGCACCTAAACTAGAGCCGGTCTAGTGTGGCAGAGGGCACCTAAACTAGAGCCGGTCTAGTGTGGCAGAGGGCACCTGAATGTAACCCATCTGACTGTGGTGGCTACAGTAGGATGATACAGATGAACTGGGTCTGTTAATCACATCACGTAGGGAAGTCTAGTCCACTTCGGTTGTTACATTGGCTAATATTGCTGTTTTGTTTGGGCACCGTGGAAGGGCACCTCTGAATGAGGTTCTGAACTGATTCCGATAGGTTGGATCTATTAGTCACATTACGTGGGTCGGTCTGTTCCACTTGGGATATCCTACTGCGCTGTTGCAGTGCTGTTTTGGGCACCTTGATAGGGCACCGCTGAAGGGCACCTTGTTACGGCATCTTGATAGGGCACCGTGGAAGGGCACCTCTGAATGAGGTTCTGAGTTGATTCCGATAGTTTGAGTGTATCAGTCACACTACATGGTTCGGTCTGTCCTGCTTAAGATATCCTACTGAGTTGTTCAGCGCTAGTTTCGGGCTTTTTGGAAAGATGCTCCTGGAAGGCTCTTTCCTATCCTTCTTGCTACGGCACCGCTGAAGGGCACCTTGTTACCGGCCAGCTTTTGCTTTCAGGACGTTGGTCCTAATGGTCAAGTTGTTTTTGCTAGCCGTATTTGATATTGGGTTTTAGCCGTCTCAGATATGTTTCAGATCGGGTCGATTACTCCCACCGTGTACGGCATTTCACCTGTTTATCGGAACACTGGGCACCTTGTTTGGATAGAACTGTTCCGATTAACTCACAGTTCACAACACCTTCTCCGACTCGACTGATGTTATTCGAACCAACCATCAGTCCGTTTTGCCCCGTCGATTTATCGGCATGACCGATATTGCGGTTTGATCCTCGCGATAGGGATCTCTGCCACCTTGTTGACCCGGCTTGTTTGGGCTACTGGATTAAATGACTCTGTTTGAGCTGTTTCAACCCATGTTTGTTCGGGTTTCGGGCACCTTGTTTGGTGCTTTCATTGAGACTGGCTGAAGATCGTCACAACTAATGATTTGATCTTGATCAGCCAGATGAGTCGGTACCTCACTTGACACCTTTCTCTCCCCTAAAACCAACTTCTCCGCTCATTCACATATGCCATGTGGCTTGAACGAGGAGAGCGTTGATTGTCACTCACTCTCTATAGTTAGTCTTTCTATTTGAGAGTCAGTTCCAGTTCTGTCAAGTCGACATTGAACTGAACAGGGATTGTAGATTGTGCCTTTCAGGTACTGATTGGCACTACTGGAACGATTAACCTACCTAGCGTATCGATCTGCTACCAAAAAGAACGGCCCGCTTACCGCTTAGTCGCTTGCCTGTGCTGCGATTGCTTCCGCTTCGGCAGCGGTGGGTCGCTCCGCCGTCTCGGTCGCCGCGCTCTCTTCGCTCTCGATGCCCAGATTGGACAGTTCTTGCTCCGAGAGGGTTTCTCGAAGGTCTTCGATCTGACTGTCCGAGAGGTTCTCCGGGTCGGTGTGAGCGAAGAAGAGACTCCAGTTGATCAGATCATCCTGCTCACGGTTGCAGTTGACATCTTTGGCTTCTCCGGCCACCGCGTTGGGGTACAGCACCCAGTCGTTCTGACCACGGGCGTTCTTGAAGGCCTCCATGCCAGTGTCCGTACCGTCGTGGAGGAAGATCGCGTGATCCACGGTGGGCTCGTCGTATTCCTCCCAGTCGTTGTAACACCGCTCATCGGCTTTGGCTTTCGCTTTTGCCTTCGCTCGGTTGATCCGGCTCTGGTCGATTTCGTTGTAGTTGACCATTCCGCGATGCTCCCGGTTGTTGATATCGAAGTGTTCGGCTTGGAAGGAGTCGTCTGCCTCAGCCATGACTTCCCCGACCGGGAGATCGTCTTCCTGCATGACCGCTGCGGTTTCGTTTCCGTCGTGGGTGTTTGCCTCGTCGTCCAGAAGACGCCGCCAGTCGAGCCCGTTGTACATCACATCGGGATCGTCGTCGCCACTGAATCGCTCGCTCAGGACGTTGAACAGCTCGTAATTGGATCGGAGAACGATGGAACCGACCTTGGTGCTGTCCATCCGAGCGAGTTTGTTCAGCTCTTCCTCGACTCGATCTGCAACGCCTTCTGCATCTGCGTAGTCCTCGTTTGCGACCTTGCCGAGAGCTGCGACACGGACTGCGAGTTTGGAATCAGTACTATCGTTGGAACTAGTGTTGTCGGACATGATGAATCACTTTCGTTGTATCGACTGCAACCGCTTTGAGGAGGATCATGGAGATGAGTGTGTCTTCACGCCCATCTCTCTCTTTCCTCTCACCCAATCCGAGGATTATAAACACCTCAGATCGCGCTCAGAGGAACCTACTCACCGCAGGGATGATTTCTCTGTCACCCCTACGCCTTTCAACCTCCTCTCGCTCAATCCGAGGATTATAAACACCTCAAATCGCGCTTTGAAGGAACCTACTCACCGCAGGGATGATTTCTCTGTCACCCCTACGCCTTTCAACCTCCTCTCGCTCAATCCGAGGATTATAAACACCTCAGATCGCGCTCAGAGGAACCTACTCACCGCAGGGATGATTTCTCCGTCACCCCTACGCCTTTCAACTCCTTTCACCCAATTCGAGATATATAAATCCCGAATCGAACCTGAAGGAATTATTGAACGTGAATGAGTATTTCTTTCACGCCCATCATTATTGCGGGCATCCACACCAATACCCCGTCAAGACACAGAAACGCTGTGAGAGAGAAGTCACGGCCCCTCACAGAACACGTAGAAGATCAGGACTCAGAATCCGGGGGTGTGTCGTGAACAGCAACAACATCATCCACAAATTCCGACACTGAAAGGCTCATCGGGGGCGACTCCGTGGGCTTCACAGGGTCTAACTCGCAGATGACCACATTATACGACACACTGGCTTTCGTGATTCTACAGAACCAATTATCGCCTCCTTCCTGCATCGGCTGCACTTCAAGAATGTCGCCAATACCGAACTGAATCGAAGACTCAATTTCATCACTCACGAGAGTTGCTTGCTCCCCGGCCACATCCGGAAGCGGATCCGACAAATCCGCCACCATAATCATCCAGTCATCCACCAACCGGTCTTCTAACACAGTTTTTCTTCGCGAACCATCAAGAGTAACATCATACACCGATGCCGGGAGGATAGGGGACTGAGCCATTAACGGCGGCATCCATGCCCGGTACCGATCCAGAATCCGGCACTCGCCTCTCTCCCGGGTCTGAAACGAATCCCCTACCTCGAACAAAAACGGGTCATTTGACGGGAACGGATTCTCCGGCGAATCCACCGCCCGGCCAAACCGCCCATCAACCCGATCCCCTTCCGCCACTGCACCCGGGAGACTCGACCACCCAGCAAACTCCGACTTGAAATTAGAGTGAACAAACGGCGCTGGCAAATAATTATTCGGAGACTCAAACTCATCCGACAACCGAGCTAACGCATCATACTCCCCCAATTCATCTGGGCGATTCGCAGGGTCTGTATCGAACGACTCCAGTGCTTCCGGCGAGGACGACGGTGCATCAACCGGAACGTGACTCCATTCACTGACCGGGCTATGGAACGAGAAGTCGCCGATGTAAAAACAGTAATACAGCTTCCCGTCGATCTCGTGGCGCTTAATCGAATCAACACACCCTGACTCAACGAATTCGCGGAGGATAGCCGTCTTCAAACCATACAATGATTTCTTCCGAAGACTCCGGGATCTCGCAACCGTTTTCCACCCCGAATTATACGCAGAAGCAGCACCATCCGCGTACTTCTTCGCTTCCACATTCAACTGGTACAACGCTTTCAGAATCTCCTCCCGACAACGCTCACAATGCAACTCCGTGTTTTCATTTTTGGAATCGGTACTAGCGTTGGAAGTGTTGTTATCGGACATGATGAATCACTTTTGTTGTATCGACTGCAAGAGGGAGATTTGAATTGAACATGTCTTCATGTCCATCTTGTCTCCCCTTCGCCCCAACCGAGGAATACAAATTACCTTGGTCGGAACTGGAGGAACCACTGAACGCAGAGAGACGATCTGCGATCATGTTTATCTGAATTTCCTCCACCTCAACCGAGGAGAACAAATCTCCCCGAATCGAACTGAAGAAGCCAAGAGACACTGAATTGTTGAGTACGTTCATGTTCATCTTGACTCCCTCTGCCCCAACCGAGGAATACAAATTACCTTGGTCGGAACTGGAGGAACCACTGAACGCAGTGAGACTGTCTGCGACTACGTTCATTCGAATTTCCTCCACTCTAACCGAGGAGAATAAATCTCCCCGAATCGCACTGAAGGAACCAAGAGACGCTGAATTGTTGAGTACGTTCATGTTCATCTTGACTCCTTCCACCCACATCGAGGTATACAAATTACCCCGAATCGCACTCGACGAATCTATGAGTGCTGGAAGATCGCCTTTCCAGTCCATTCGATCCATTCGAGCCATGGTGGAACTATGGAATCGAGAAATAAAAATATTCGTTGTTGGATGGGTCTGTTAGACATCTTGCTGTGGCGCAGCCGAGCGACTGGCTGAGAGCGAGGAGGGGAGTGACCATCGGGAACGAGGCATCGGCGGGAGGTAGTGGTTCGCCACCCGGAAAAAAGGCTACAGACATAATTCACAGAACCGCAAGCTGTTCGCTCAGACGTGCGAGAGGAGGACCTCGCGTTCCGAGTCCCGATCTAGGCGGAACACCTTGACTGGGACTCCATGCTCCTCAGCGTTCTCGATCATGTTTTCGGTCCCGTTTGATTCGCCGTCCCAGAATGCGATCAGTCTGGACGGCCCTGGCTGCATGGCTGCGTGAACAGCCATTTCTTCGTTTCGGATGAACCCAGCGCGAGCGTTGTACTTGCCGTACTGCCCATCTTTCACGTAAGCGTCTGGATGGTCAAGGTCGTCCCAGTCGGGGTCGAAGGGGTTGACCTCGGCTGTTGGGTGGCAGTCACCGAAGGCTTTGCCCCATGCGTCGGGCGACCCATCGTTATCTCCGTGGACAACCTCGCCGATGCTGTCCGGCTCTAGGCCAGCGGCGTAGATGGCTTTGGCAACCAGTTTGACCTGATCAGGCTGGTCGAGAAAACTGTCAAACCGCTCGAAAAGGTCGCGGGAGCCCGCCACGATGACGGTTGCTGTGTTGGTCGGTGTCTGTGCGTCTGTCGCTGGTGCTGACTGCTGTGTATCGTTCATTCTGAGATACCTTCCGTTTATTACCGAGGGGTAAAAATTGTAATCGATGGCAGATCGACTGCCCCACGTTGCGTCTCAAGTCTTCTTCGGAGCAAGCTGTGACTAAACAACTACCATCCCCACGGTCCATACGAAAGCCAGCAGTACTAACGACGGCGCAGCCGAGCGACTGGCTGAGAGCGAGGAGGGGAAGACCGGCTCGACTGGCGGAGAGAGCCGGTCTGAGGCATCGGCGGGCGGGACGGGAAAATACCGTGCATAGGGACGCCGACTACTGGTGAAAAAAAGAGGCCGCGTATCGCCTTTAGTATCCGCTTCGCCACGAGTGGTCGCAATCTGTACACACGTGGAATCCGGTCATCCCTTCGTCGGCTCCACCAACCTGCTGCTGGTGCGACGAGGTGTTCGTCGAACCACATTCGGGACAACACTCCTTGGATTCAGGCCCGATGTCAAGCGAATCCTTGAAGTCCTCCATCGTATGATGTCCCTCTTCGGGCAGGCTACGCTTGCGCCGCTTGTGGGTGACTTTAGTTCCGCCCCTTGAGACCTCTTTGTGTTCGTCCTCACTTTGGTTCTTAAGCCACTGATGTGAATCCGAGTCTGAGTCCCACGCCGGAAGGTCCTTGCTTTCGCTTCGCACCTTGTTACGGGGGGCTGGACCATCGCCTTTTTCGATGTGGTGGATCTCCGCATCCGAATCAATCGCTATCGAAGTGTTCCACTGACCACCCTTCTTGTAGGCATTGACTTTCCCTCTAACGACGCGAACCTTATCACCCTCTCGAAGAACCGGCTTGTTTCCGGCTCGGTGCCACACAGTGATCTTGATCGGTTCGCCCGACTCATCCTTGATCAGGCCAACTTGGTACTGGCTGTTTCCTTTCGGGAACCAGAGTGTCTCAATCGTTCCGACGATGGTAGTTTCGTTTTGGGCGAACGGATCGATTTTCGCAATCGGCTGCTTCACGCGAGGCATACTTTCGATTGCGTCTTTCACCGCGAGAACCGCACTCGCCGCGTCCTGTCCTTTCATCATCCGACGAGCCACGCATTTGGCCATCGACGAACGACTCATCGTTGGTTCGTTTCCGAAGTATTCGTCAAGTTGCTGGCCGCCCATGTTGGCCTCACCAACCTGCTCCGAATCGAGGACTAGGAACGGATTGCGATCATCTCGTTCGATTTCGACTGTTTCGATCAGTTCATCCTGTGAGACACGATCTTCGTCCTTGGCACTTTTCGGAACAGGCACAGTGTGAGCGTCGAACCACCCGTGTCCGAGCGTCTTGGAGTATCGCTCTCGGTTGCTCAAGTCTTCTCGGCACCGCTCGGCTCGGGACTTGATCCGAACACCTTCTTCGAGGGCTTCTGCCATGATTGCCTCAAACCGCTCTGCGAGTTGGGTCGAACGTTTGTCCTGCTCGGCCTCACCTTCGATTCGCTCCTGAGTCGCAAGGTCAAACCGCTCTTCGTCCATGTTTGGACCGTCGAATCCACGTGGTGGACGGGTTGACTCACGCCGACTGATCATCTGCTCGTTCCCCACATCGTTCAGCCGGAGACCGCCTTCTGCGTCATTTGCACTGCCGCAAGCGACCGACATGACTTCCTCCCCGACTGTGTAACTTCCACCGCTATCGAACGACATTCGGCCCGTCTCGTCGTTCACCCACAAGGTGAGTCGAGAATCGTTCGTAGTGTTAACGTCGTTGTTTCGGATTCCGTACGCCCCACTGCTCTGAATATCCACTTTGTGTCGTGACATTGTAATCAACTCAACTGCTTTATTACCGCACTTCACTCAAATCGGGATATAAAAATCTCTATATCCCAAAAACCAACCTTTCCACGACGGGAAACATCTCAACTTCACCGGACAACCGATGAAGGCTCAACATTCCACGCCGTGCGGGTCGTGTTCAACACACCACAACCGACGAAATCTCAACTTTCCACGTCGACGACCGGCACGACCCTTGGTGGGTTCATTCCCCCTTATGATTTCAATCCCCCATCAAAAGTTGGAAGGAAATCGTGTTCATTCGCCACTGAGACGGTCGATTTCGGTAGAAGGGACCCGCGAGCGAACTGCCGTCCTCGCTCGCGGGTAGTGTCTCCGGTGCCGAAATCGAGTGCCGTCTCAGTGCCACAAGCTGGAAGGGATCGTTACCGGGCTGTGGCGTGAACCGCGACAGATCGGGTGACTGGGACCCGCTCGAAGAGCGGGTGAATCGCCCGATGTGTCGGGGTCTCACGGTAACAGCGCGGTCGATCAAACCGGCAAGTGGACACCGAAGAACGCGATTTGATATCCGACAAGTGTTGGGGGTGGTTTGACCATAACTGTACCGTTTCGTCACGCGAGAGGGGTTGAGGCAGCCGATTTCGGGCGACTGGGACCCGTGACCAACGGGAGCGGGTGAATCGCCCGAAATCGTGGACTGACTCAAACGGCCCCTCTCGCGTAGGCGAAACAACGGTCTCGCGCCGTGTGTGATAGGCGCGAGGCCGTTGGTCATCCGAGTGGTCGGCTGACGTTCTGAGGCGGTCGATTTGTGGCGACTGGGACCCGTGAGCGGGCTTGGCCGAGAGCGAACGGGTGAATCGCCTCAAATCGGGACCCGACTCAGTTCGTCATGGCGTCCACTGGGAAGGGGCCGGGTCAGTTATGGTCAAAGAAATTACTGTGGGTCCAGCCGATTGTGGGGGCACAGCCCCCACCGCCAGAACGACTGCCCGGTTCGAAGCCTGCCCTCTGAGGGCCGCAAACTGCGAACCCCCTCGGAGGCGGTCGATTCACAACGCTGAGGAGGCCACGCACTGCTGATTTCGGGTGATGGGACCCGCTCGCAGAGCGGGAGGAATCGCCCGAAATCATGGACCGTGCGTGGACTACTCACGCAGATGAATCGTTACCGTCGAGAGAGGGGGATTTTGCACAAGCCGTCGCGTGCGAGATTCGTACGATCCGTAGGGTGAGCGAGGCCTCTGAAGCGGTCGATTCGCCCACGAATCGTGACCCGATTCAGAGCCGCTCACCGTTCGGATCGTGCGAACAACGCAGTGTCTACCGACGACGGCGAGTTCGGTCGCTGAATCGGTCGATTTCGGGGTATGGGACCCGCTCGCAGAGCGGGTGAATGGCCCGAAATCGGGACCCGGCCCGATTCAGCGTTCCGAACCGGTCGTGCAAAATGCTGAAAGCGAAGCAGTTTGCGGTTCTCAGAGGTGACAGGCTTCGTTCCCGGCAGTCGTCCCGACTCGGTGGGTTGTCGGCTGAGCCACTTGATTTCGGGGGATGGGACCCACCCGGCGGGTGGGTGAATCGCCCGAAATCGAGATGTGGCTCAGTCGAACAACGCGGCGAGTGCGCGGCTCGGCTACGCCAGTGCCGCGCAAGGGATCGGCAGGATGAGGAACACCTGGTCGTAGCACGACCCAATGTGATTGCCGCCCTCCTCAGACGGGGGTCGAGAGGTGTACTGAGCCGCCAGAAATCGACAGATTGGGACCCGTGAGCGGTTCGAGCGAACGGGTGAATCTGTCGATTTCAGGCGCGGTCAGTGCCTCGGAGCCCCCGTCTGTGGGGGGCAATTGAACATTGGCTTTCGGGGGTTGGCTTCTGAGGCAGCCGATTGCGGCGAAAGCTTCGCGATTCGCCGGAATCGTGGGCTGACTCAGCTGCCAACACGCGGAAAGCAGCGTCCCGGAAATCAGCCGCTAGGTCTAACGTAGGCTGAATCACCCACGTGCTGTTCGTTCGCAAAGACGCGCGCGTTTTCGCGCGTGAGCGTTCTCGCTGAGATGTGGTGATGCTCGGACTCGCCGGAGGCGTCCAGCGTTCGACGCGCGTGGTGTCGCGCGGTTGCGTAGTTCGCGAAAGCCCGCCAGCTTTGCTGGCCGGTACGTGAGGGTTGAGCTGTAAGTAGCAAATGGCAGAAAGTCGACGACGGCTACTGCTAATCTATACCTGCGGTACGGGAAGCCTCGCCGTTTACGGCGAGGAGGATGTCACGCTGTTGCTCCGCCTGCCGACCGGCACGGTGTGAGGCTGAAACTGTTGTGTGCGTATTCGTGATCGGGAACGGCCCGGTCCTCGGGGATACGTTGTTCTTCGCCACAGTGTTCACACTGGAAGGCGAGATCTTGATCGCCACTGCCACGGACATGGGTATCTGGCTCTACGCGGATGACTCGGTGGCCGTTGACCTGAACAGGAAACTTGCTGTCGTCGTTAGCTGTGTCGGCTTCTTCGGGTGTTGCTACGAAATCCGAAAGGCTGGGATGACTCTCTGTAACCATTTTCTCTCGCTCCAAACCGAGAAATAAAAATTACTCTACGCCGTGGTCCTCCGCAGATCGGGTAGCCGCTGTTGGCGTCGACCTACGAATGTAGCTGGATGTGTTAGCTGTTTATTCGCTTTGTCGGATGTTCAGTTCTTCTTTCAGCATCTGTAGTTCATCGCGGAAAACGAGCAGTTCTCTGTCGGTGTAGTTGCCATCCGATTTGAGCCGTTCGATTCGCTTCTTTTTCCTTGCGATCATCTCTTTGATTTCGCCAGTGTAGAGGCTGTTGAGCCATTTTCGGTCACTGGCGGTCGTTGGTTGCATCATTTGAACTCCTCCAAGGTGAGGTCATAGTTCTGGTGTGCCGCATCGTTCACATTTCCGAAGTGCCCTTGCAGTTTCGACCACGTACTGTATGGACCGGCTCCGCACACCGGGCAATCTGAGTGGATCGTGTGTGTGACTTTTCGCTGGTCTTTGTTTTCTTGGCACGCTTGAGGTGATGGGAGTTCTCCCATTCCGTTGATATCGATTGTGTCTAAGCTATCTGAATCGGACATCTTCTACCCAAACCGAGAGATAAAAATACTCTACGTCGTGGTCTTCCGCAGATCGGGGCTGTGCTGTGCAGTTGCTGATGCCAAATAAAAAGCCGCCACTGGGCCTATTTGTTCATGTAGGGGTCTCTATACACTTCGGGGACGCGAATGTGGTCTTTCGGAACGAATCGGAGTTCGTCATCTCCTCTGAAGTACAGGAGATCATCGACTGCTCCCTTGAACACGTGCAGTGGGGGTGCGCGAGTCTTCTTGATACATAATGCTGTGCTGTGCCGTGCTGTCCTAGGCGGTCGACTGCGGTGACAAATAAAAAAGGCGAGGGTCGGTCAGTAGAGACCAGACCGCCCCGTGTCGATTGGGTTACTGGCTGGAGTGAGGTCTTTGGTGTCCTCTTCGGCGTCGAAGACACGACCACACTCACATCGGAACTCGGAACCGCCCACGTGTTCTTCGGCTTTACACTGATGACTGTTACTGCTATTACGTACAACCATTTTGAAGTACCTCACCCAAATCGGGAAATAAAAATAACCTACTTAGGCGTTGCAACAAAAGTAGGGTACGTACACACCAGGCACTTAGCAGATCGACATAGGCTCGACTCCCCACGTCGACCGTCACCTGTGCAGGAAGAGCTGTGGCCTAGGCGATCACCTTCCCATGGAGAGTGTCTGACTCTTCGATGCTCTCCATGTTTTTGATTACGAGGGACATCGCATCGTAGAGTGTGTCGCAGTCCTCAAGGCGGTCGGGGGGCCGTTCTTGATCGGGGTAGTAGTGCTGGACTGCATAGATAACACCTCTGTGGTGCATCTTTTCGTGAGGATGAATGACGATTGCGTGCTTCGTGTCGTGAATTTCATCTTCACTCTCGAATACGAGTTCTACTTCGCCGTCCAAGTGCGTTCTGAGGTTGGTTTCGACTTCTTTTGTACTGGGAGTCCACGGCGTCCCTGCCATCATTGCAGTTAGAATAGTTTCGCTTTGGAGCGATTCTTTTGAGACCTCTATATGTGCTTTCAGACCAAAATACATCTCACTTCAATCGATGTGTACAAACCAACCTCCAACGAAGTTGGTATAGGTGCCAAAAGGGGGGCTGCGTTGGGCCTAGTTGTCGAACTTCTCCATAGTTCCGTCTTCGTTGAAGCGGTAGTTGGTGCCTTCGGACGGGCCTGTGCCGAAGTATTCTGATGTGCTGTCACTGCTGTCGGTGGTGTCTGCGTTTTCTGAGTCAGTCATGCTTCACTCAAATCGAGTAATAAAAAAGGCTGTGCGATACGATGGCTACTTGACCCCCCTATCGGTAGTCGTTGATACGGAGGTCAAGATCTGTGTGAGCTTCGTCCTGACCATGGACTTTCCCGCCGATATGACCGCGTAGCTGTTTGAAGTTCGAACACTCGTAATCACATCCAGGAGCGGGACAGCCAGTTGCCTCTACGTCTGGGGTGATTCCTCCGCCGCCACTGTTAGCCGAGTCTGAAGATGTGTTCTGGTGTTCAGGAGTTGGTGTAACCTCAAGGTATTCAGCGATCACTTGGATTGGGCCAGCGACTGGGAACCCAGCCTGTAACATATGCATGATGAATTCTTCTGCAACGTCGGCTTGGAAGTGCCATCGGCCACCGTCGTACTTCCGGTAACTGCCGAATTCTGATGTTTCTTTGATTGTATCTTTTGACTCGAATGGAGTTTTCGTCATGACCCGTTCATTGACGAACCTGCCGTTGTCAGTGGGAAGTGTGATTGTCCCCGCAAGGAAGATGTCGTTTTCCTGATCGTAGGTGATCCCCATTTTACCTACGACCCCGGTTTGGTTAATTTCGAATTCGTTCAGCCGGATCAGTGCGTTTTTCTCGTACTGTTCTGGATGGTTGTCGATAAGGTCCTGAACAGCGTGTCGGGTCTGGGCTTCGGTTGTCTGTACTTGCGGTCCAGTCTGAGTCGTGAACGCGGATGAATCAGTACTCATGTGAAATCTCCTCTACCCAAACCGAGGCTTAAAAAATACCCTGTAGCGGAACTAAACTGACATCAAGCTGTGCTGTGCCGTGCTGTGCTGACAAATAAAAAGAGGTGGTGGTCGCTATGAGATGCCTTTGACGAACGTTTCTGTGAGCGGATCTAGGTCTGCGATCTTGTTGATGAAGTCGACTGCTTCCATCGGAGTGCTGGTGATCCTGAGGATAGTTCGGTCGTCGGATGATTCGTCGATCATTGAGACATATCCGGCGAACTTGCCGTTTTTCGTGGTGAACTGAACGTATATTCGGTCTACGCTATCGTCTTCGATTTCTTTCGGGCTGAGTGCAAGGACCTTGTATGGTCCTTCTTTGTTTCCGGTTGGAGTAGTGTGGCTTGCGACACTGCTCAACCACTGTTTTCCTGTTCGGTCTTCAATAGCATCTAGGAATTTATCCTGCTCTGCCTTTCCTCCAGTAAGTGGATTCTCCATCACTCTAACCGGGAGATACAAACATACACTCCGGGGAGACATCTACGGTAGTCGTGCGGTCGATACCAGTGATCAGCTGATGGCCCCGCTTGACTGGCGGAGAGAGCGGGGTCGTCCACGGGGGTTTACCCCCGTCAGCTGTAACGTAGATCGGGTTTCCACTGGCAAATAAAAAGGTGCAACTGGCCTCTAGAATCGCTCCGCCGAAGCCTTTTTCGCTCGCGTCTCGAAGTGTGCGTCTTCGCTGAGTTCGGATAGACGCTCTTGGATGGTTGATGCTTGATCCTCCGGTAGTGATCGAGAAGGCAGGCAAGGCCGTGCGCGGTGTGGGTCGCGCGTGACGGTTCTCGCAACAATCCGCGTGTGAATCGGCCCGCTGTGTGTGCGTGCGGAAAGGCCGAGACACGCGTAACGACTTTCCCGGCTGTCGGCGGTCGGCTGTCGGCGGTCGGCTGTCGGCGGTCGGCTGTCGGCTGTAGAAACTAGCCGCTGAGTAATGGCCCGATCTCGAAGAGATCGTGGTCGTTCGCGGGGCCAGCTGTTAGGCCCCGCGCTGTCGACACCAGCTCACCGAATGATGGCCCCCCGAAGCCCACGGAAGTCGGGGGGTCGTCTGCCACCGGCAGGTTCGCTGAACGGGATTTACCGCCAGCCAGTCGGTGGGTTGCACTATGTCGATCTAGGTCAAATCGAAATAGATCTGAAAACTCCCAAAAACTGCATAGGCTCGACTAACCACACAACAACAAAGACCGACCGCCTGCCTGCTTATTTCCGGTATTCGACCAGTTTTTCGCAAACGTGGTCTTTGTCTTCCTCCGACAGTTCGCCGGAACCATTCAAGAATTTGTCGTACTGTTCCTGATTGATCTTGTCCGTCACCCACAGATTGAGGAGTTCGGTCTCTAGGTCGGTCTTGTCGCTTT
>Ga0306883_100444_pt1 | contig 15176 bp, 23 predicted proteins | sample AntDeeMetageno83_FD_190429 | JGI IMG/M metagenome (GOLD analysis project Ga0306883, IMG submission 190429) | Saline lake microbial communities from Deep lake, Antarctica - Metagenome #83 (v2) (version 2) | ecosystem: Environmental > Aquatic > Non-marine Saline and Alkaline > Saline | place...
TTAAGTTGTGCATCCTGTGAAGTCTTAGGTGCTGTTAATTGTAGTACTTGAGTGTTAAACTCTGAGCTGTCAATATTTAACGCGCCTTGAGCCATATCTCGGTTGAATCGAGATTGTCTTAACGCTTCCATTTTGAAAGTGTACTTGTACTCGATTTTCTTTGGATTTGCTACTCTGTCCTTCAAGACGGGGCCGCCTAAAGAACCCAATCGTTCTCCTGTGTACGCCTGACCTACAACGTTAACAGATGTTTCTGTTATAATTGTAGATGCTTTTACGTCGTCTGCGAAGTTGACCAGTCCTTTCTCGACTGTTTTGTTAAGGAAAAATATTTCCTGTATAATAGGTGAAACTGCTTCACCTCTTATTGCTATTGGGCTATAAGTTATTGGCATAATTATTTATTTTTTATTGGTTTTTTTTTGATTCCCTGTACTTTTCAAGTGCAGTCATTTTTGGAAAGTCTTTTGAACTTGGTAAGTTTTGAATCGCTAGTTTTTCCGCTTTGAAAACTGCCAAATCATTTTCGGCTTTTGCTTTCTCTGCTTTCATAGTTTCCAGTTCCGCATCATCCTCAATGTCCTTAGCCTGCAATGTTGCTATTTTTTCCTTGAGGTCTGCGTTTTCTGCCATTGCGGCATCGTATAGTGTTTGCAGTTCAGCTAACGGATCGGCTGGTGCTTCGACTTCTGGTTCAACTTCCAACTCTTCTTTTTCGCTTAGCATAAAAAGCGATTTAGCAACCTCTATAACTTCATTAATAAAGGATTTTTTCTCTTCTGTATTCATATTTACGGGATTAATTATTTCGTAGTCTAAAAACGCTTCTAAACTTATACCATCTACTTCGCCTGTTTTAACAAAGTTTTCCCACACATCATCGTTGTCTATTTTAAAGCCTAATATCAAATCGCCTGCCTGCACATCTTCCATTAAAAGCGTCTTGCTCTTGTCTTGTTCTGGATTCAAAACTATCCAACTTTCAATCGGGTAAACGTCTTTTATCGCTTCGTCTGAGTGGTTCAAACTCATTTTAGCAAGCCCTTTGTTATTGCTTTTAAAGTAAGACTGCTGCATCTTTTCAACTTCCTCTGCATCAAACGTTATGTAGCCTGCTTCGCCGTTTATATCTTTGCGAAAAATTTGCTTGTTTGGACGCATTGCCACCGAGTAAATGATTCGTTTTTCTTGGTTTGCAAAAAATACAGGTCTTTCGGTTTCCTCTGCAAACTTTGAAAGTTTAGTTTCGACGGCTGCGCCTAACACTATTGAAAAACAGTTAACATCTGTACCAGTCTTTAATTTTGCTTTGTAAACTTTCATAAGTACAAAGGTTAAATTAATAAGTTTTTAATATCAAAAAGTGGCACACTAAAAACTATTTTTTATTAAAATATTGAAAAAGCGCATCGCAAATAATTTCGCTTATTGAGCATTCCTGTTTCTTAGCCTGCCTTCGTAATTTTAAAACTATCCACATTTTTGGGTAAGCAACTAGTCTGTTTTCTTTCTGCATCATATTGAGTTTGAATTAATTCTGTTGTTATCTAACTGCTGCGCTGTTGTCATAGACCTACTAACTACAAATGCCTGTATAGGCGGTTGATCGTTTATATTCCTTGCCACGGTGTTTCCTATTTGATTTTCGCGGCTTGCCTGGAAGTCTACTTGCGGGGTTGAACTTGCTGCGCCACCACCACGAACCGCCGCCCCAGCTGATTGACTAGAACCACCACCGCCACCACCTAAAGACTTTAAAGCTGTTGCCGTGCTTGCTATTGTGCTGGCAATCCCTACGCCTGTGCTAACGTTGTTTAAAGCAATTACAGGAACTGCTGATGCGCCACTTGTTAAAATAGCTTGCGGGGTTGCTAACGCCCCGATATTCGCTGCATTATTTGATGCTACTTGTTTACCGATTGATATTGCACCTTCTGCAATCATTGCAGCTTTTTGTACTTTTTTATTTTTACCAAATATTTGCGCTAAAAGCCCTACTGATTTTTCTGCTAAAGACAATCCCGCTTGTTCGATTTCTTGTTTTTGTTGAAGTTTAGCACGTTCAATTTCAATTTCTTTATCAGCTGTTTTTTTATCGGCTTCTAATTTATCGGCTGCTGTTTTTTCATCAATTACCTTTTTTTCTTCAACTCTTTTAGCTTCTAAATCACGCTCTAAAGTAGCGAACTTTTCAGCGTTTAAAATAGTTATATTTTCTACATCGATATTTTTTGCACGAAGCACCTCAACTTCTTCGGCTGCTCTACTTTTTAACCTTGCTAGTTTTTCCTCTTCTGTTTTATCTAACAAGTCCTCGTTTGCTAAACGCAAGGCAGTCTCTTTGTCAAGACCCTCTTTGATTAACGCAAGCCGTGCATCTTCAAGTATCTTTGCCGCGGCTGCCCTTTTATCACTATCGGCTTTTCTTGCCGCTGCCGCTTCTTTGTTCCTTGCTTTTTCTTCTTTAAACTGTAATTCTCTTGCGGTTGCTATTTCTTTAATTCTAGCACTTTCCTCGCTATCTGCTTTTTTATCTAATCTATTTAAAGCTCTTTTATTTTCGGCTTGCTCTCTTTGTAAATTAAAAACTGCGGTTTCTGCATCGGCTTGCTTTTGCAACGCTTCATCGCTACTGTCGGACAAATTATTTTCTGCAATTATAGCGTCTAACTTTCTTTGAGCATTTGCTAGTTCCTGCTCTGTTTGCTTTCCTTCTGCAATTCTTACTTTTTCAATTGCTTCTTTTTTATCTGCATAGCTTGCCGTTTCATCTGTGATTAATTCCTTTGAAGTTGCTAAATCTCTGTTTAATTTTGCACGTGAAACACCTAAATCACGGCTTGCATCTGCAACTTCTTGCAACGCTTTTGCTAAGTCAGCCGCCTGTTTAAATTCTTTTGATATTTCATCTCCAACGCCACTGAACGCCCCGACAAAATCCAAAGAAATAAGTTTTAAAAATCTATCCCGCAAAACGTCAATAACTGCCGAAAGTCCCGCCATTACTTGATTTAACTTATCTGCCCCAGCATTTGTTGAGGTAAATGCTTTAAAAACCAACGCAAGTGCGCCAACTATTGCCACTAAAACCGCTCCTATTGGATTTGCAACCAATAGCCACATTTGCTTAATCATTGCTTTAAATCCAGAAATAGCTCCGCCAATTGGCCCGCCTAAACCTTCAATTCCACCGCCTAAATCTTTACTGCTTTTAGCGGCTTTCTTTTGCGAATTTGATACGTTGTCCGTTGTCTTTGCGGTTGTATCTAGCTTGCCCGTTAATCCATCAACCTTTTGCCCTACTTTGTCTGCATTCGTGTCAAACTGAATCTTTATTTTTTGCTCTTTGTCTTCCATCTTAATAATTAAGTAGTGTTAATTCAGTCTTTCCCGTGGTTATGTCGATCGTGCTATCTACTATCGTAAATTTATTTTCACCTATTACAACGTCGTTTTCTAGCCTAAAATTCCGAACCTCGTTTGCGTTTAACTCTAGCTTGAACTCTTGTTTCATTACATTTTGGTCAATGTATCTTTTTATAATTTCAGCGTAATATCGACTAAATAAATTATCTCGATATGCTACATTATTATTTACTAAAACAGAAAAGGCAAAACTTTTGTTATCCGTTGTGTACGGTAAAACTTGAATGTAAGACGAAATTGATTGCGTTTGCAGCAAGCCACTTTGTAATGAACTTTGAACCCCAAACAATGCGTTTAACGGCTTGTTACCGTGCGAGTAGAATACTACCAGCTCGCCAAGGTTTGGCTTGTAGCGCGCTTCCCCAGTGTCTAATATTTCAGGTTGCCCGCCTTCAAATCCGTAAATAGTTGTAGCGTTTGTACCTGGAATAGTTACGGGTGGAATGATGGTAAAATTAGTTTCTACTTTGAACTCTTTTGCGTTTGCGGGTTTGATTTCTGGAAACGCTGTAAGTCCATAATCTAATCCCGAACCTATTTTATAATCTACGTTTGACTTAAATTTGCTTTCAGCGTGTTTGAAAATATAATAATTAAAGTCGTCTTGAGTTGATTTTTCTACCTCTGAAATATTCGCAACATAAGTAACCTCTTTTTTGTTTGCCAAAATATCCTGAGGTGTAAAGAAAAATAAAGAGTCGTCATCTGCATTTACATCTAGTATCGCTATGTTAAAAGCTTTCAGGAATGAACTTAAAAAATCGATAACCTTTATTTGTGGTAAAGATTTTATAAGGTCGATTTTTGACCCACCCATTAATTCAAAATTATTGTTATTTGAATTTAAGAAAACGTTCCCAAAAACAGAACGTGTTAAAATTGCGGTAGACAAAACTGCATTTGACCAAATAATTGAGTTTAAAAACTCTAAATTTATAAAGTATTCAATGTTTAAATTTGAATCAAAAAACAATGACTCTATAGAAATGTTAATCGTTTCGTTTTCTTGGGATAAATTAAAGGTTTCCGTTTTAATTGCAAAGTCTTCACCTACTCGAAAAATAGACATCGTGCATTCGGTAGTCGGTGAGGTTAAATAGTTGATACCTTCAAAAGTGATTGACTGCGATAGCCTGTTTTCAACTTGGGTATTGTTTAATTTTGCATTAATGCTGTTAGTAGCCTGTTTAAATTCTAATCTAAAACCTGCAAACTCATCAAATGAATTTTGAGTTATTACAAAGCGGCTTTGCGTCTTACTTCCAAACTCTTTGCCCATGCACCACACATAAGCGTCTTTGTATTCTGTTCTGTTTTCGAGCGGTGAAATAACTTGTAGTTGGTATTTTTCTTTAATTAATTCGATTATGGTACTGAAAGAAATCGCAGGTCTTAACTCACTAGCTTTAATAACGTTGTTTGAAGTCGGTATGCTTGCAGGATTAAAAAACACGTTGTCTAGTCCTGCCCCATCTGGGTTAAATTGAAGCACTCTATTTGTTGACGCTAACGGCACGAAGTACTTAATCGGTATGCCTTGAATGTTGCTTGCTGCAATCCCTGTTAACAAAGCCTTTGCGATGCGTGGATTCCAATCTACGACTAAACTTCCTAAAGAATCTAATGTGTCGTCACCTATTTTATCCTTTAAATTAGTTAAATTAGTAGAAAAACTAGCGGTTATAACTGCAGGTTTACCCATTTTATAGACTATTTTTTCTAGTTTTAACAGCCCTGTTTGGTTTAAAATGCTGTTTACGTACACTTTTGCCTTTACTTTTCGCAAATCAGAAGGCTTAATAACGTCTGTATTTCCAAAATAACCTAAAGCATTTAAATTGTTAGGCGTTGCGTCGAAGGTAAAGCCCAAAGAATAAGGCGAAAACACCTTGGAAATGTCCTGAGTGTCTTTAAAAGTATAGCGCATTGCTATGCTCTCATCTTTTATGAGGTCTAATTTGCTATAATTTAATCCGTCTAACGAAACAAATACTTCTGTTATCATCGAATATTGTTTATTTTATTATTTGTCTCATCTAACCTTATATTATAATCAATCGCTATCTTATCATTTAGCCTTGTTTTACGTGTAAAATCTTCATCAGTTATCACTACTGGTATTTGCTGGTGCGTTTTAAAGAAGCCCAAAGCCTCTTCTGTTATGGTTTGGCTATCTATTGTTATATCATTATTATCAATGCTTAAAACAGCGTTGTCGATGGTTATACCGACTGTGGTAACTGTCTCTAAATCGCCCTTAAAGTTAATCAAATAAACAATAGGGCTATAAATTAATTCTTCAATTATAGAGGTCATATTTTCATCTAAAGCACCCGTATTTATAACATAAGATTGAGCCGCTTCGATAGCCGTTATTTGCTTGGAATGCTTGAACCTGTTATCTACTTGCGACGGGTCGCGGTGTGAAATACTGCTAATGGTTCTATCCGTTTTTACGCTTGCCGTCTTTTTACCGTGCGGTGTGAAAGATTCCCATAAGCCTAATTTATTTATAAATACAATTAAACAAGGGTCTTGTGTGCATCTTAATTTTGTAGGTGTTAATGCTATATAATTAATAAGATTTTTTGTCGTGGCTTGCTCTACCGTGCGGGTAAAGTTGAATGTTTGATTAAAGTAATTGTGTATTTTTGGATTAAACCATTTATCTACAGGAACGACAAAGCCGCTTGCCCCGTAGTTTTGCACACCGTTGTCCTCTGTTAGGTTCTGTTCGTAATTCCATCTATACCCCAGCGTGCATAAGAAAGTGCTTGTATATCGGCTTGTTTGGCTTCCATCAAAATTAATCTTTATTACTTGCGCTTGAATAAACACCGCTTGGTTTGTGATTGCAGGACTTGCGGCTCTGTTGTATGCAAAGTAAGGTTTAATAAACGGTTTTATTAAATCTGAAATTTCAATAGAAATATAGTTATCTGACTGGCTTACTTTTTCCTTTTTTAAAACGATAGTAGGCTGGTTAATAATTCTGTCTTGCTGACCATCCCAAACATACAGGTTAACGGTCACCGCTCTAGTGTCAACGGTTGCTGTTTCACGGATAAATAAAGGGCTATTGATTAATTTTATTTTACTTTCCCCGTCAATAGGTGTACGAGCGTCAATAGGCAAGGTGATCGGCTCAGGGTTAATGTCAGGAACGCTGACGTTAATTATTGTAAAATTAAAACCTACGCTAATCTCTGTGACCAATCCAAACGCATTTCGCAGGAAGCCTTTATAATCTGTGATAACAATGTTTGATTGTGTGCTTTGAAAACTAAAAGAAGAGCTTCCCGTTACTTGAGCAACAAATAAATTATTTGAAAAAAACGCGTTTGTTACAAAATAGTTAACCCAGCTATTAGGTGACATAGTGCCGCTGCTGTCGTTTTCTACGGATATTTGATTTGATATTCCTGTGTTTGTATCTGTAAAATAAATAATAAATCTAGTTCTGCGCAAAACATTTGCTGTGTGGTTAATCTCTATCTTACTGACTGTCATAATTTCCTGTTATTTGATCCACTATTTCTTTAACTACTAAATCTATCGTTTCATCTACATTTGCGTTTATTGCTACTTCCAACTCGTTAGGGTCTTGAAATTTGCCATAAAAAACCTGAGCAACTGTTAACGTTGTATCTGGCTTTACCATATAATTAACAGAATCTCTTAGCCTACCCGTGTCAACTCTCGAATTATTTCTAGCCTGTTGGAACACCTTTTCGCCTAATTGGTTTAATTTCGCCTTAATTATTTTATCTGCATCTATCTGTTGTCTAGTCCTTCTTTTTGCCACGAATTCTATTTAATAATGAAGTGACCGCTGTCGTACTGCTTCTGGTTATTGAATTAATTATTTTTCTAGTTGAATTTCTACCTGTTTGTGTTTTCCCCACTTCATAGGTTGCACCGCCAAATTCTGTATAAATTATTTTCCACTTTACACCGCTTGGCATTAACCGCCTTGCGTTCGCTTCTAACTTTGCATTCTTGCCAAATTGCCCATAATAAAGCATTCTAAAAATAACCTGCTCACGAACGTAAGTAAACGATATAGAACGCTTTAACGCGCCCGTATCAACCCTTGCGCTAGACTTCGACTGGTCAATTATACTTTGAGCAACTGCCCGTATACCTGCTTCATCTAACACCCGCTCCCTAGATTAGGTATTGCTAATTCAATCGTAATCTGGTGACCATCTAAAGCGTTTTTGTTAAAATTCTCTAACTTGCTGGCTTGCGTGTTTGAAAATAACTCTATATTATTTTCGAAATTATTGCTTCTCATTTGATTTAAAAACCTCGTTATTATTGAAAGCGTTTCACCTAAGTTATCAATTAAATTTGTATCTAGTCTTAACTTGCTGTCTGTCTTTTGAGGGCGTATATCTCGCTGCTGCACCACGGTAATTAAAAAAGTAGCGACTATTGCGTCTTCTAAAGTATCGCTGTTTAAATAGTCTATATTAACTAGCCCGTATATGTTTTCTTTGTTGTTGTCAATATGCTTTGTTTCAACTAAAGTCACCGTATTAACTAAATCGTTTTCAGAAAATTTGTTGATTAAAAAATCAGTTAATAAATAAAGCTCGTTCATATCGTTTCAAAAAGTAAAGTGAAACAATCCATGTCGCAAATGTTTTTAGTCATGGCTTCACAGCTTTGCAGTGTCATTTTCATGCCATTAAAATCAATCTCATTATTAAATAACTGTTCAAATTTCTTAACCCCTGTTTCTTTTAAGATGTCCTGAATTGTTCCCTGTACGATTATTTTCATGCCTATTTTATTTTAAATTTTCAACTGTTCGCTTTCTTAATAAATATTCAGACCAAAACAAAAAGTATTTTGTATCATAAGTAAAAACAACTTTCGGGCTTACGCTTTCAAATGTTGCACAAAGATATACCATTTCTGTATATCCCCCGTAACTTAAAGAAAAGTTTTGACGCTCTATACTTCCCTGGGTTGTTTCGCCTGCGCTTGCGAACTGTGGCGGGTTGTAAATCCACGGGAAACTAGACTTTACTTCTTCGGCTTCCATCATATACAAAGCGACTGCGTAACGCTTCACAAGCTCTGGTATCTTCAAAAACCATAATCTAGGCTTTACGGTTGCCTTAATAAATGCGGCATCGTCCTCGTCTTTAATAAACGTTTCTAGGTCTATAAATCGACCCGCATTTTTAAAAGTAACGTCAATTTTAAACAAGACTTTGATAGTGAAATATAACTTTAAGCTTTTCAATACTTGTTTCGTCATTTCCGAATAGTTCTTTTAACGTTTCTTTTTTTCTTAACTCTTTTTTTTCTAGTTTCCTATATTCTTTTTTTAAATACGGAAAAAATCTTCGCAAGTGCATGCGTGTGGTTTCTTTTTGTGTCATAGTGGCATAGGTGTTTTTCGTTGAATATAAATAAAATAACCCCCAGCTTCTGTTATGTGGTCAAAGCCTGTGGTCTTATCGGGCTCCCCATTCTTGTATGTTTGTCGCTCTGTGGCTTCTGTGTAAACGGGGCAGTTGTTAGTGTTGATAAAATATACGCGCTCGCCTTTTGCGTTCTTAAAAGCAGCATTAACGGCGTTTACTCGATCCTTTACAAAAGGGTTCTTGTTTGGTTTTCTTATATTAAACCCTGCATCGCGTAATACTATTATATCGCTTTTACCGCTTGACTTTCTATTGTCGCCACTAGCATCTGGGTAAATTACTATTGAATGACCTGCGTACTTCGACTGAATTAAAGATACCATTTCAAAAGTATCATAAGCATTGACAATTTCAGCAACGGCGGTTTTAATTGCACCATCGACAACGTGAATAACGGCGTTCATTTTAGTAATGTTAAAATCCATTCCAATATGTAGCACGTCGTTTGGCTGTATCTCTCTTATTGAGTTGTTTTCTACTCTGTCAAAGTGATGGTAAACGTTACCGCTTGTTAGGTTGACAAACTCGCCGTTAAGATATGCTTCAAGTTGTTGAGGTGTATAAATATCAGATAAGGTTTCAATATATTCTTCAGGGATAAATGGGTTATCTAAAGTTTTACCCTTTATCATTTTGCGGTTTGCCTTTGTTTTGGTTACAAAGAACTCATACGCCCACTTGAACCCCTCGGGTGTCCCTACCACGTCTGTTTTATTCTTGTCCCCATTAGGCAACTGGCAACGGTTTCTTGCTATAATCTTTACGAATACATCGCTCATCGCATCTTTAGAAAGTATATCGGTTTCGTCAATTAACGAATACCCGACCTCATAACCTACTATGCGCTCTGGGTTTGACATAGAACGCAAAATTATCTTTCCATACTTAGTGTTAAAAAAATGTTTTGTTTGATTCAAAACGTAAGGAATATTCATATTTGTCAAAAGTTCCGCAAATTTAGGTATCGCAACATCTTCAATAAGTCCGTACGTTGGTAAATAGTAAGCGACTGGAATAGCTGGGTATTTCAATTTCATTAAAGTAGTTTTCAAAACACCCGCAAAAGATTTGCCCGAGCCATAACCGCCAATTAACCCCGTGTGGGTTGCGTTACTCTCGACAAATGCAAGTTGATGTTTTAAAATATCTACTGCTACTCTCATTTTTTAGAAATTACGTTAAAATCAATTCCAGTTAAATCTACAGACAAAGGCGTTTGCTCTATTCGGTCTTTCCATCCGTGATTGTTTGTTAATGTGAATTTAGTCATTGTAGCATTCAACCTGTCTCCAACTCCGTATTTCACTAACTTAATTTCCTGTATTTTTTTCGCTTTTTCTATTAGTTCGTAAAACGAGGTAAATTTATCTTTTAAATACCTTATTAAGTCCAAATATAAATCTCTTTCAATTACTAAAAACTCTTCATAAAAAATATTTCCTTTGTCTTCTCCTTCGGCATTTTCTTCTTTTAGCCAAGCAATTAAATCATTTCCTAATTGTAAGGCTTTTTGTTCAGTCCATTTTTCTTTTGGCTGATATTCTTTTGAAAACTGTTTTCCGTCTTCTGGTCTTATTTTTCCTTTACCCCCAGCCATTTAGTTATTGTTTAAAAAGAAATTATAAACTTCTTTGTTGTTTATAATATTTAATTGTTCTAATTTTCCATCAGGATTAAAGTTACCACTTGAAAAAATAGAATAGAAATTATTTTCTGTTTCTAGCAAACAATATTTTGCGTGAGTATTTTTGTATTCAACTTCAAAATTATTATTATCACAAAGATAATTAAAAGTTCCAACTACCATCGATGGAATGCTATCCGATAAAATCATTTTTATTTTAGGTAGTTTTCCTTTTTCTTGCAACTCTTCCAAAAATGATAAATCTCTTTTTGCTATACGAAAACTACAGATTTTTATTTCTTTTATTTTTTCTAGTTCTGATATTAAAAGCAAATAATCAAAAATACTATTTCCGTTATCTTCAATTGTAAAAATGCTTTTATTAACCAAAGGCAAAATTAAATTGAAATTAATTAATTTTTTCAAGGTTGTTACTTTTTTCGTTTTTTTAAGCATCTTCAAAAGTTTTTTTAATTTGCGAATATAGAACTTCGTTGTTGTGAATAATATAAAATTCATTTCTTGCATTTATACTTGGATTGCCGCTTCCTTCAACTACATAGAAATTATCGTTTTCTTTAAATAGTAATATTTTACAATGATTGTTTTTAAATTTTACTTTTGTTTTTGATTTTACTATTTTATATAAGTCTTCATTTTTTTCTAAAACTCTTTCCGATAGTGCAATTCCTAATAAATTAAAGTTTTGTATTTTGTTAAATTCTTTTAAATTAAGTCTGGAACAAAACACTAAAACTTCATCAGGATTGTTTAATAAGTCAAAAAAACTTCTATTCAATTTGGTTAGAATAAAAGTTTGATTATTTTTTTCAGGTAGTTTTACTTCTGAAAAATTAGAAATTATGAACATATTTTCAGGATTAACATCTAAATTAAATGCTACATATTTTTTAGAAATAACCTTTTCTTTTTTAAAAAAGTCTTTTTTAGCTGCATTTTCATTTACTAAATTGCTTAGTTTAAACATCTTTCAATTTTTTTACTAATTGCATAACACTGTTCTCTTAACTCTAAAACCTGTATCTACGACATCTAACAACACCTTGCCGTTGTCTTTACATTCATTACCGTAATAGTAAGATTGACCGTTAGGCACGTCGTCAATCGTTACCACGGCACGACAGTTACAAATGGTTGGTTCATTTTCTGGTGTACAGCTTGCCATTAATATGGCAAAAATAAATAGTGTTTTTTTCATTGTTTTTATTTTAATTGTATCGGCAAATATACGAATAAATAACTAAAAAAACAGCTGAGATTAAACAGCGGTTGTTGTTATCTTCTTAATCTTTTAGATTCTTTTACCTTGCATATAGCAAGCAAGCTTTCAGTTTGAGTGTTAAAATCTTTTTTGCTTGTATAAAAACCCCATGCTAACTTGGTAAGCATTTGACTGATTTCTGTATACATACTGCCACTCGTATACAGGCTCTGCTATCGCAGCCCATGTACCCTTGTTAAAAATGCGGTTTCTGTTAAAGTATAAGTTATTAGTATCCAAGTAATATTCAAACCCTGTTTTTTCGCCTGCGACTGTGCTTCCAGACAAACATTTATGATTGCCCTCTTTATAGCCACGCTTTACTGCTTCTTTAGATAGCTTTTCGAGGATTTGCTCGTGAGTTGCTGGCTTGTTGCGGAGGCAATTGTTGGGGTCTGTATTTGGTTCTTCTTCATACCAACGACTCGTAGAATCTAAACCTATAAGGCGGTTGTTTTCTTTTTTATAAAAACCCATCCATTCAGGGACAGTGTCATCAACTAACCATTTATCCCACAAGTCTACTTTAAAAACCTCTGGGTAGTCTTTTTCTATTCTACGCTGTAAGCTGCGCTCAGCTTGTGCGTGGTAATCTTTGATTTGCTTTTCTGTTATTTTCATGGTGTTTGTTTTAAATTTTTAATTGTGATTTCAAATATAATGATAATTGCAGCGTCTATAACTGGACGCTTAGAACTATTTTGGTAACTCTTTTTACTAGAGTAGTTAAATATCTTGCTTATCTTCTCGTTAGTTAGTCCTAGCTCTTTTCGTACTTGTTTAATTGTTGTCATTGTTTTATAGGTGGATAAATTATTGTTTTCCGTATAGAGCAACAGCTTTAGCATGCTTGCTCTCAGCGTATGGCTTGCTATAGGTTAGTCCTATTTTAACATCAAACATTCCTAAACGGCTTTGTGCTTCTTTAAGATTTCCAAATAAATCAGCTTTTGAAAACCCCTCGGTAATAGTCATTTTTCTAAAGTTATTTAAAAGGTCTAACATAAAGTCTTTCATAGATGCTTTGTAGAAGTCTTTAACGTTATTATTGTAGTAGTTAAATACTTCTTCTCTGTTTTCGGTTAAAAATTCTTGAGTATTCATAGCGTTTGTTTTAATGTTCGATACAAATATACAACCCTTTTATACATTGCCAACTATAAATGGTATTAATTAACGCTATTTATAATCGTTATGAATAATTACCTACCTTAATTAACGCCTGTGTACGCTTTTTATTTCAAAAACAAACATATATGTACTTGTTTTAGTTGTCTGTTGTCATTGCTAGGTGTATGATCGTTTTGTTTATTGCTTCGAGGATCGTTTTAGTCGTGTGGTCTACGCTTCCCATCACTTCGCGGTCTGGGTAGGTAGCCACGACCCTTATTTTATACTCGTAGTTTTTCATTCCCACGATTATTCCTTGCGCGGATAATTTCTTTATTGCCTCTTGTAGTTCCATTTTACAAATACCTTTTTTGCTTTTCAATTTCTGTATGTATGTGGTTGAGGTTGTCAATCTCACCCGCTTCTGGTAAGTATATACCATTCTTAACGCTGTACGCTCTGAACCTGTCAATCGCTAGTATCATCTGCGTGCTGTCTAATAATGCAGTAGACCTTACGTCTTTGCGTATGCTGCCTGTCTTTGTGTTTACTCGCTCGTATATAAACAGATCAGCGTTTACTATTGCTTTAAAAATGTTTTGCTTTACGTAGTGTAGTGTTTCACCATACTCTAGCGCAAACCAGCTTAGAATCAAGTGCAAGTAATTGTTTTGAGCCATAGATCTTATCGGTTTCTTTTCCGTTAGTTCAAACTTTGCCTTTGCTGTCATTAAATTATTAAACCTTGCAATCGCTTTTTGCCTGTCAAAGTCTTTTGAGGTGTCAAATATCATTTTTGAGTTTTACTTTTGTTTTTTTTAGATGTTCGGGATTTCCGAACAACTGCTTAATTGCTGTTTTTTAAAATTTTGTTAAAAACGCAAGTTTATGCGTATATCTGCTAGTTATGTACAAGTTGCCTTTTCAAAAACCAAGCATTACGTGTTAGGCAACCAGTACATAACACGTAATATAAAAAATTGCTTGGTTCGGGTATTTTAATTAAAGTTAGTGTTTAACTCAAAGAAAAATAAAACCCCTTTTTTTCCAACGCTTTTTGTTTAGTCCTTGTTTTTAGCATTAGGAATATCAAACATTGCTCGTCCTTCTAAAATAGGCAAATTGGCTTCTGTTGGTATATAAATTTTCTCGCCATCCATTTTGTCTATGTTTCTTACCCATAAATAGTGAATGTACATTGCAGATAATTTACCATTTTCAATCTCAATAGCTTTAGCCATACCTTTTGCTCTTTCAATTTCAGCTTCACTATTTAGCTTTTGTGCTTCAAGATTTGCCTTGGCTTCTTCAATTAAAATCATACGGTTTTGTTCCGCTTGTGCCATTTCTGCTTTACCATTGTTTTGTGCTTTTTCAATACCTATGTGAGTTCGCCACACACCGTATTTAGGAAGTCCAAACATTAAAGCTAATACTAAACCAACAACAGTTATTGTTATTGATAAAAACCATTTTAAATCACTCATAATTTTACTATTTATTTAAGTTATAGCGTTAAATCCCCAACGCTAAAAAGGGGTTTTATTTTTTTGGCATTTTAACCAAGGTTCGTTCTTAATCCGCAACTTTTCATATTACTACCCGTTAGCAAACAGCTTAAAGAACATCCCGAAATAAATCAGGGTTTTCAAAAACGTTACCTATTATCTTTACATTACTTTCACCAGCATTTGTTTCATAAACCCCCCATTTGTCATATTTCCATTTAACAACCTTAAGTTTTATTTTTGTCATATCAGTATTAAAATGATGTTGAGTATATTCGACAATATCCATTTCAAATATTTTATTCCCATTTATATCATTCAATCCCGTATATTGCATTATGTATTTTTCATCTGAATAGTTGTGCATAAATGATTGCATTGTTTCTAAATCAGGCGTTCCCTGAATAGCCATAAATTTTTGACTCTCAACCCAAGCTCTGAAACAAAGCCGATTTGCTAACACTGTATATATGTCAGTTGCATTTTTGTTATTATTTGAAGTTTTATCCATTTTATTAAGTTTTTATATTAAATTAAAGTTTCGGTATCTTTAATGCAACCGAACGCATATACCAACGTTACTTATGGCGTTTATTAAACAGATATTCTTGAACCTCTTTGCCTGCCTTTCGTTTTGCCTTGTGCAGTGCTATATAGTAAGGGTCGTTTTTGTTGTTCTCGTATTCGTTGCCTTCCCTTACTTCTACGTATGTAAATATCTCACGTTGCGCAGGCGTGAGGATGTTAAAGTCTTCCTCACGCATTCTTAGGAACATTTCTTTATC
>Ga0306883_100471_pt1 | contig 14671 bp, 16 predicted proteins | sample AntDeeMetageno83_FD_190429 | JGI IMG/M metagenome (GOLD analysis project Ga0306883, IMG submission 190429) | Saline lake microbial communities from Deep lake, Antarctica - Metagenome #83 (v2) (version 2) | ecosystem: Environmental > Aquatic > Non-marine Saline and Alkaline > Saline | place...
ATCAAAGAAAACTTGGCCTATGCCAAGCCCGAGGCGACAGATGATGAAATTATCACCGCGGCTAAAGCCGCGAACATTCACGAGACTATTGCGAGCTTCCCCGAAGGCTACGACACCATGGTCGGCGAGCGCGGTTATCGGCTATCCGGTGGTGAGAAGCAAAGAATCGCGATTGCAAGGGTTCTACTAAAAGACCCACCGATTTTGATACTCGATGAAGCCACTAGCTCGATGGATACTCAGAGTGAGAGAATCGTGCAAGAGGCCCTAGATACTTTGTCGCGGAACCGAACCACCATTGCAATTGCGCACCGACTTTCGACAGTAATAAATGCAGATGTTATTTTTGTTATCAGTGGTGGTGAGGTGGTGGAGCAAGGCACCCACACCGAATTGCTAAAGGCCAAAGGCCTTTACTCAAAACTGGTGAACCAGCAGTTCCAGACCGATTAGCCAAAAATGAATTTACTAGGGCTGCAGGCGTTCGATCTTCCAAGGGCCAATTAGGCCGGCTTCATCGATTATGCGGGTAAAGGCAATGCGATCGTGCATGCGGTTGGAGCGGCCCTTCCAGAACTCGATTCTGGTTGGCAGGATTCGATAGCCGCCCCAGTAATCAGGCCTTGGCACCTGGGCGTCTTTAAATCTTTCGAGAGCCGTTTCAAACTGGGCATCCAAAGCGTCACGGTTTGCGATTGGCTGAGATTGCTGGCTTGACCAAGCGGCAACCTGAGAGTCCTGAGGTCGAGAATGAAAATACTCATCGGAATCTTCTGTCGGCACAGTTCTCGCCACACCCTCGATTAATACCTGTCGATACATCGAGTACCAACCAAACACCGCGCTCACCGCAGGGTTAGTAGCGATTGCCCTGCCTTTACGTGAACCAAAATTTGTGAAAAAGAAGAAACCATGTTCATCAACACCCTTGAGTAAAACGGTTCTGGCGCTTGGTGTGTTCTCCTTTGTGACCGTGCCCAGCACAAAGGCGTTTGGTTCATAAATCTTTTCGGCCTCGGCATCCTTTAGCCAGAGCTTGAACTGGGCAATTGGGTCGGCGAGTAGGTGGGTCTCATCTAGTGCTTCTTGACCGTAGTCTTCGTGTCGATTTAGTGAATCCATGACTCCAACAATAAGTGCTTGACCGATTGCTCGAGTCCAAAAAACAAGGGCAGGTTTGCCTGCACTTATGACACCGATGCCCAATCTCTCCGGGCCGATGTGTTTGATGGGCCGCTTTCTTCAGATGGCGCAAACTCCATCCCCGGCGATCAAACTGCCGCACTCGAGTTGGGCCAAATCATTCATTGCTTCGTTTAGGAAGTCAGGCTAACTGTGATTGAGTAAGGGCCTTAGTAACACTTACTGAGAAAATGTTACTAAGAACCGATCTCAACAACACTTTCAAGGTGGGTCTTTTGCGCAATACCAAATCTTATTTTGAAGCACTCGGCGCCTATCGGGCCGGTGATGCCGCCAAGATTATCCGTGAGTTCGCTGCAGCATCGCACTATGCCGCGGTCACTGGTAGAAAGCTGGTGGACGATCTTTCGGCAGAGCAAGCTTTGGCACGCGAGCGACTTGGGAACTTGCGCGGCCAAGCTGGAGGCTGGGCACTACTTCCACACTTCATAGCGCAACCGGTTGTGAACACCACTTATGTGCAGGAGAAGTTGAGCATGAATGCAATGAGTGCTGTTCGCGCTTTAGCCCAACTCACGGATGCTGGGATACTCACCGAAACTACTGGCCTTCGGCGCAATAGGGTGTGGCAGCAGAGCGCGATCCTGAGCATCCTCGACGAATATGCGAGCACTATTAGACGGTCCTAGTCGATCTAATTTCGCTGTCTAAATAGTGATTCAGGTCTGCCCCATATCTAAGACTCATTAGGACCGGGCGAGAGAGTTTTCATCTCAGCCCCTCCTCAAAAGCTGCTTTAGGCTCTCGCCGCACATCGCAATCTCAGTGCAGACACATTAGTTTCAACAACGGTAGCGGAGTCATCCGGGCGTTGGTCGAACTAGATCCCTGCTACCAAGGACAATATTTTGGCTCGAACCTGGGTTAGAACCTCAAACGGCACCTCGCCCTTCTTTTTGGCGTTTCGGGCCTTGAAATCAAGAGACTTGACTTGGTCAGCGATTATGACGCTTGAAGTTCCAGCCACCTCGGTTATCACCTCGAATGGATATCCCTTTATCTTTGTGGTCACCGGGCAACAAAGCATTAGTCCCGATTTAGCGTTGTAGGCGGCAGGGCTAATTACCAAGGCTGGTCGGTGGCCAGCCTGCTCATGGCCGGCTTGCGGATCAAACTCCAACCAGACCAAATCTCCGGCCTCTGGAATGTAGCTACTCGGTGCCATTAGAGGGTCTCTTTGCCCACTGGCTTGCCGAAGCTGACCTCGGAATGCGAGTTCTCAGGGGTGATGCCAGCAATCAGGTCTTCCAGGTCAAAATTCACGTCTGGTGCCGGCTCAATTACGATGCGCCCTTTTGACACGCTTATGTTTACTTGCTGGTTCGCGCTGAAGCGGGCGTCCTTCATAACGCCGGCGGGAATGCGCAATGCCGCACTATTGCCCCACTTGCCAATTGCTGCCTTCGCCATTGAATCCCTCCGCTCGTTGTTTCTACATTGTAGAAACAGAACAGCCTGTAGTCAACAATTGAGCGCAAGGTAATCTCTACATGCCCGAGTCCGAAAGAAGAGGGCGGGTTTACATAAACTTATGACACTGAAACCGAAGGGGTCTTACCCAATTGAAGCAATTTGATATCAACACCGATTCCGAGTCCCTCCTGGCCGATGTGTTTGAAGGGCTGCATTCGGGTGGCGGTAGAAGTTCAATCCCCGGTGGTCAAACCGCTGCCAACCTGGCTTACGAGAGCCTTAACCTAAAGGGCTATGCCAAAAATCGCTCCGAGGTGTTGCCTATTCAAAATAGAGGGGCAACGGTTTTATCGCCTTATATTCGGCACAACATCATTTCGCTTGCAACCCTTTGGGAGCTGGCCGGCAAGGCGCCCCAATACGATAAAGAAAAGTATCGAGACGAGCTTTTATGGCAGGAGTACTCAAGACACCTTTACGCACGCATCGGAACAAAACTGTTTGAAAACCTAAGGTTTGAACAAATCTGGGACGCCCCTGGTGATGGTTGGCCAAGGGGTATGGCCTGCGTTGATTTTGTTTTGGACGAACTAAACCAAGACGGTTGGCTCGTGAACCAAACCAGAATGTGGCTAGCTTCACACTGGAGCGTGCGCAATAACAAGGGTTGGCTCCACGGCCAAGAGCGCATGCATCAAGAGCTGATTGACGGCTCGAGAGCCGCCAACCTCTTGGGTTGGCAATGGACTGTGGGCACTGGCACGGGCAAACCATATGGCTTTGCCCGCTGGCAAGTGCAAAAGCGAGCGCCGAGTCTTTGCAGAACCTGCCCCTTGAATAAGGCCTGCCCGATTGAGAATTTTCCAGCCGAAACACAACTTGAGTCTTTGCCGGTAGATCCACTACTGACTTTTGACCCAACCCCTGAGGTGACAACTGGGCCCCTTAGCCCAATCAAAAACCAGCAGCCCAATGTGGTGCTACTCACCATTGACTCCCTAGGGGATGCTGACCCGGCCCTCTCTGCCCACCCGGAGCTGCCCGCGGCATTTGTTTTCAATCAGCCAGCGCTTGAAAAATTACAGCTTTCTTCGAAGCGCATCTATTTCTACCTCGAGACTTTGCAGGATCTGGCTACTAGGCGTGAGCTCTCGGTTTACCTTGGTGACCCCGTGGAATTTGCCAAGACGAACCGGGTTGCGATTACCCATGCACCGGTGCCGAGCTTTGCTAAATTTCAAGATCTTGCAGAAGTGCACCCATACCCTTGGCTAAGACTGCCGCACTCTGGTTCAGTGAAGTCCTTCAGTGCTTGGCGAGGAAAGCTGCGCTAAATCAGAAGCCTGCTCGTAATCATTGGCCACGAACCTCGGCTTAAAGTTTGAGACCTGCGGTGCCCTAGGGCACCGCAGGTCTCGCTAAATATCAGACTGAGTCAAGACTTGGTCGGTGATTCCAGGCTACGAGGTGACTTCAAAGGCCTTCAACTTCCTAATCTGCATAATTGTTCGCAGAGCAAACAGAGAGTGCCAAAGAGTAAAGATCTCGACTGCCAGTGATAATAGGCCTAAAGGTTCAAACCAATTGCCGATGTCGTCCATTGCGCCAGGCATCCCTGTAGTTCGATTCACCACATAACCCAAAAGGACCGCGGCCGAAGCCCCAGCAGCGCCAAGATAATCAATAGCGGAGCCCTTCACTGTCAATCGCTCGACGATTACGGCGGAAAAAACTATCACCGCTATGTAAGCGATGGCTATATAAAAGGTTTCCTCCCACTTGGCCGGCAAGTCCATCACGTGGACACCTGCCAATCCAAAAAGACCAAGAATTACGTTGCTTCGACGGTTGTGCAAGTCTGGCCCAGACCTGCGCGGACCTGTGGGCGAGTCTCGGCTTGCAGTCCGCCGAGTTCCTGCTAGTACTAAAGACAAAGCTGTTCGCTCAAGCTGATTGGGAGCAGGCAACACCATGATGTCATTTTTTCTAATTCAATAATCGACTGACTTACCCCTTCCTGCTCTGGAGTAGCGTCCGTCGTTGACTTAGCGTGTGTCTTTCACCTGGCTGCGTAGGGTGTCGGTGGTGAAAACTTTCTGCACGGGGTATCACTGATAACTTCGGCAGGTGTCCTTGGAGATTCGAGGCCTTCACAACTAGCCTTCATAATGTCTAGAATTACTTACATTATCTCATTTATTGAGTATAATGTCCAGTATGTCTAACATTACACGCACAACTGCAGAGTGGCAGGAGCTTATTGGTGAATCGATTCGAAGTGCACGCCTCGCCCTCGAAATTGACCAACAAAGCCTGGCAGATCGAGCTTCGATAAGCCGTGCCACCCTAAGCAAGCTAGAGAATGGTGGGGCTTCTAATTTGGCAGTGTTGATTAGGGTTCTCGTAGCCCTTGGGCGGACCGACTGGTTAGAGCTGCTTGATGAATCAGGAGGAGATGTAAGCCCCTTGGCCATGGCAAGAGAGCTGTCCCGCCAACCGGGCAAGCGCCAACGCTCTCCAAGGAAACGAACACAATCAAGAGTGGGCATTGATGGAGTTTGAATCCACAAAACTAATTAGAGTCTTCCTTTGGGGGAACTACGTGGGGGCGCTTGCGCTCACGATCCTTTGTTTTTGAATACACCCCCGAATGGCTTCGCACAGGAATCGAGTTCGCACCACTCACCATGCCAACAGGCTCACGCACCTATTCTTTTCCCGGGCTGGCACCTGAGACGTTTTTCGGCCTGCCTTCGGCCATCGCTGACGCACTTCCCGATCGCTTCGGAAACAGCATCGTTACAGCCGAGTTGGCACGAAGAGGGGTCAGCGCCAGCGGTGTAAGTGCTCTTGACCGCTTGGCTTATGCCGGGCCTAGGAGCATGGGCGCTCTTGAATTCTTGCCAGACGCCGGACCCGATAAACCAGATGCTTCAATGCTCAACATAGGTGAGCTAGTAAGCATTGCTCGTGACGTGATCGGGGGAAGTCTTGGCACAGAAGTGGAATCAGAAGCCGCGCTGCATCAGATTCTTGCCGTGGGGACCAGCGCCGGAGGCGCTAGGGCCAAGGCTGTTGTGAACATCGACCCAGGAAATGGGTATCTCTACTCTGGCCACAAAACAACACCGGGCTTGGAATCATGGCTTCTGAAGTTTGACGGCGTTGGTGTAGACAAACAACTTGGTGAAACTGGGCAGTATGGCCGCATTGAATACGCGTACTCATTGATGGCAAAGGCTGCGGGGTTGCAGATGTCAGAAACTCGCCTTTTGGAAGAGAACGGCCGGGCACATTTCATGACTCGGCGCTTTGATCGCACGGATGCGTTTACCAAGCTGCACTTGCAGTCTTTATGTGGACTAGCGGCTCTGGATTACAACGCCATTGGAGTTCACGACTATGCCCAATATCAAAGCGCGATCTCTGCACTCGGGCTCGGTGAAGAGTCTGCGGCTGAAGGATTTCGAAGAATGGCATTTAATGTAGCGGCAGCAAATTGTGATGACCACACCAAAAACTTCGGATTTTTGATGGATTCGAATGGGGAATGGTCGCTCGCCCCAGCCTACGATGTGACCCACGCCTACAACCCGCAAGGGCCCTGGACGTTCCAGCATCTAATGGGCATTGACGGAAAGTATCAAGCACTAACCAGGAAAGACCTATTGGTTTTCGCTGAGCGTCATAGTGTTCCAGGAGCCCTAGTGATACTCAATGAGATAAATGACGCCATTGACTCTTGGTCGATGTTTGCCTCGCAGGCTCAGCTTCCAACAACCGACAGGGACACCATTGCTAAGGACTTCCAGCGGGTTTGAATGCGCTGGCATACCAGCCCTGGGCATAACCCAGACTGCATAAGAACGCACAAAACCCCCAAGCACTTGTCTGCTTTGGAGGTATTGATCCAATGCTGTTAGCTATTTTGTTGACCCTTGGGGCCGCCTCGGTGCTCACCACCTGGAGTCATCCCGCCCTTGCCTCGGCCAGCTTTGCCCATGTTCTTTGGTAAGAAAGAGTCCGCGACGCTTTGGTCAAAGGCCACTGTCAAGTCCCTAGATGCCACCGCAGTTGTTTCACCCGCGGTATCGGTTGTTAATGTGACAAGTATCGCGGCAGATCCATCGGATGGGTACAGAGTCAATTTGGTAACACCCGACTGGTCTGGGGCTCTAAACCCCAAGTCGGCAACTACCTGCCCGTCTGCTATCTCTGGAATATCTAGGTTTCCGGATTCATCCATAACCGGGCGAACACTAATGATCCGGCCTTTGGTGGCTGGTTGAACCTCTGGAACAGAGGTGGCGTCATCTTCCAAACGGTAAACCGAGAAGTAAGCCCCCTTGGCCACTTCGCCAAGCTTTGTCACCTGGGTGGGGATGCTCTCAATTATTAGAGGCAGGGTTGCGATCTCTGAAGCATCTAGCGCCTTGGCACCTCGGTGCTCGGCACTGGCTGAACCAGAACCCCTGGCCCCGGACTCGCTGGGTGATCTCTGAGAATCATGAGCCAGTGAAGGCAATGCGAATGCCATCGCTCCAGCTGTAAGGGTTGCTGTAATGCCTAGTGCTACTTTTGATCGCTTTTTCATTTTCTTCCTTGTCTATTTGTGAACAAGCAACAAGCTAGCCACCAAGAATTGAAACAAGCTCAATATTCAGCCTTACCGCAGGCCCTTGCCAGTCAATTGCCAAGCTTGGGGCTTATCTGGCAATTGGATAGAAGGCGTGTGTGAATCATCCGTGTGTTTTGAGCTCTTGAAGAGACTCGAACCAGAACGTCTGTTGCTTAGTTACCTTGCCCCGCCTCAAATGCAAGATAAATAAAGGCTCGAGTTGGAAGCCTTTATGATCGAGCTAGATAGCGATGAAATAGCCACGAACAGACCAACGGCGAGACTCCAGAGAGTTACCACCAAGGTCCACGGGATCAAGAGTGAGGTTAATTGCTACCAGTTGTTCGTGGCTCGAGCCTGTTCGTGGAATATGGTCTACCCAATTGCGAACTTTCCCAATGAACAGCAACTTGGCACCGGAACGCAGACCATTGCAATGAGCAGTTCGCGGAGCATCCCCGCCCGTCAAAAAGAGGCTGAGGCTTTTGAGAAGCAGGTGGCCCAGTGGCGCCAAACCGGACTCTAGGGACTCGCCAATGAAGCTATGTTAGAGATCAAGCTCTGCAAGGTGTCGGATTTTAGGCGAATCACCGTCGAGGAACTGGGTTCCGATTCTAGGCCTGAGCAAATCGGCAATTGCCAGAATCAAGCAAATTATGGCTGCCAGAGGCATTGAATTTTCCCCTCCAAAAAGGTTCCGATCAAGAACCCAACAAAGCGCTAGCCACTCAGGTATTTTCAAGCTGCTCAATCAGAGCCGCTCAGAGTGGGCCCACCAGGCCTCGATCGATGTTCTTTTAACGAACTTCCCAAAGCGCGTACCCGGCCGAGTAGGGCAAACTGTCTATTCTGGGGTTTTTCGAGGAATGCTTAGCGAGGTACGGGCACAATTAGTTCGCAGTAAGTGGATGACGTGTTTTCAAACGGAGATGGTGGATGGTGGCACAAATTTTGATCGCTTCTGAGTTTCGCCATGCCACCTCACACGATTCGGGCGGTCCGACTTGGTAAATGCTCGGATTACGATTCTGGTTGTTGAGGACCAGGAGTTTTTAGCTTCGATGATTTCAGCCGGTCTTACAAATGCTGGCCACGAAGTGCTGGTGAAGTTTTCGATTGCCGATGCCATTGCTCAGATAAACCTCTCTCAGCCAAACGTGGTTATCACCGACCTAAACTTCGGTCTTGGTCCAAGTGGTTTAGACCTGATCGACTTCCTAGAGCAGAACTACCCCTGGGTTGGCAAGATTGTTCTCTCAGCTCACCAGTCAGCATCGATAGCCACCGGTAAGCCTTGGACATATGGGTCAGAAGTTCCATACATCGTCAAGTCAGAGGTCGATTCCTTAGGTCAAATCGAAGCAGCTATTCACTGGTGCCTGTCCGAACAGAAACAACAGGCTCAACCGAAAAGGGCGAATGACCTTGTCAGGATCACAAAAGCCCAGGCAGAGGTGCTGCGACTGGTGGGAGAAGGGCTTTCCAATAGCGCAGTAGCCAAGGCACGTGGCACAACGATTCGCGCGGTCGAGACTCTATTGGTGCGGACCTACGAGTCACTGGCGATTCTCGGCGACCCAAATATTGATCCAAGGGTGGTTGCGGTTCGACTCCTACAAACAGGACAAGTGGCAGTTGAGTAGCCGCTATCGGGAGTTCAGTCTCTTCCTTTATTCCAGACAGAATTTTACGAAGGCCTTTTTCCTGGTCTACCTTTTTGATATTTTTGCAACCACCGCAAGGCATCAGGAGTACTTCCAAGATAACTTCGCAGGTGTAGTTTTCATGGCGTTGACAGCTCAATTGGTGGCATTTCCACTGAGTCTTGCGCTAATCAATCTGAGGGCAAGATTCGTACCAGAAGATTGGTGGCTAACACAACACTCGACAATTTTGTTGCTGTTGGTTTTGGGCTTCGGGATAGGCGTCTCCAAGGTGCTGATTCACTTCTGGATGCTTGCAGATTTCAATGATTGGCTAAGCCGAATCGCGTCGGTAACTCTCGGCTTTCCCGTGTTGACGTTTTTCGCGGTGACGATTATTCGGGTTTATCAACAGATTTCTCGGAACACGAAGGCGTTGAGATACGAGACCGAACTGCTTACCACCGAGCTGGAGAGCTTGAAGTTTCAGGTTGAGGAAATGTTTCGAGACATTCAACACCGCCTGACCAGTCGAGTAGTGCCAGCCGTTTCATCTCTGAGGTCCCAAATCGAGGGTTTTGCAGGTGCCTGGGATCGAGATTTTAGTTTCCAGTTGCTGAACACGGTGGAGCGCTTGGGTCAAAGAATCGTGAGGCGGGAAAGTCATGATTTCTACCGAGCCCACGTGCCTTCGCTAGAGAAACTCCCCCTTTCAAGAAAGGTTGTGGGCTGGGTTCAGGGGTTCGCCGAGATACTCAGGTACATGCGCACCCCATCGCCCATCGCCCCATTGGCGATTTTGCCCCTGGTGTTTCTCTTCGGGCTTTCGGCTTGTGCCAACGATGTGTTCCTGCTCTCTGGAATTCTTGTTGCGGAGGCCCTGGTGCTCAGAGGCATCGAGAGACGCATCGCCCTTAGAGATAGCTACTTTGGGTTCGTCGGCGTCTTGCTTTTGACCCTTTCCGCAATTGGTTATTTGATGTTCACAGCGGATTCTCTTTTGGGTCAGTGCGATGCCACTAAGACGGGTTACCTGCGGCCTGTTGGCTTCGCTCTCGTTCTGCTTTTGGTTTTTGCCTCTTCCTTTTACACATCGATTCTGAGGTTGATGGAGATCAGCTACGCGGAGCTTTCCAAGCTCAAGGTGGAGCTAATGGATCAAGTTGAAACCAGCAAGAGATTCCTGTCGTCTAGTGCCGCAGAATTTGCCAACGCTCTGCACGGTGAGATTCAAAGTGGTTTGGCGGGGATCTCAATGGCGCTTCAACTGACGAGAGACGCTGAGGAAGATCCAAACAACAAGCCGAGGGCCTTGGCATTGCACCAAAAAATAGTCCAGCGATTTGAGCGCATCGAGCGGAAGGTAGATGAGCTCCTGGCAATGGGCAGCGCACCCTCGATTACCGCGCAACAGGCATTTTCAGAAGTCCAGTCAAGGTGGCAGGGCCTTCTCAGTGTAGACATCACGGCAAGCCCGGAGGCCGGAGAGGTACTGGACTCGTCACACCCCATAAGTCCGCTTATTTTTGAGGTGCTATATGAGTTGGCAACCAACTCCGTTAGACACGGCGGCGCAAAGAAGCTAGCTATCAAGCTGTCCGTCACAAATACCGATCAGTCGAGGAACTTCTTGATTTCGGCAGCAAATGATGGAGGTCACATGCCTAATTCGAGAGTTACACCGGGCCTGGTTTCGCTTCAGGTTAGAGAACGTGGTGGCTCTCTGAGTGTGAAGAATGACTCAAATGGTGGAGTGATGACAACGGTGCTGCTTCCGCTGTAGTCATAGCGCAAAAGGGTTTACTCATCCCCAAAAAATAGCGGGTGTGCGCTGGGCGAACATTTGAAATCCCTCATGCTTGGCGGTATTTCGCCTCCAACCTAGTCTTTATCTACACCATTCGGTGCTCCCGGTGTCATGTTGAAAAAGCTGACTTGGGGCTGAACTGAGAGAAAGAGAAACGATGACAATAGCTATGAAGAGGGTTGTTGCGGCACTACTTGCGCCGATAGCCATTTTTGGCTTCGCGCTAACCGCATTTACCGAATCAGCGATCGCTGATGGAACCGACCAACAGGAAGCAAATGGGAGCCAGGCGCTTGCAACTCAGGAGACCACAATTTCCACCGAAGTAAGACCATGGTGTGGTTGGACCGCACTAGCTGCAGCAGACTCTGCAATCTCGCTAGTTCCAGTTGAAGGGGAAAACGCTGTGTATGACGGAGACGAGATTGCACTTGTGGCCAACGGGCAAGAGTTTGCAATTAAGGTTGGCCCAGTGACGTCCTCGCCGGTTGAGGCGGGAGGATCGTTTGAGGAGGAAACTGCCGACAACTGTTCCTGGTTTGAAGACAGCCAGAGAAATGGTGTCGCGGTGACCACCACACTTAGCGGTAATAGCTTTGTTGGTGTTTCGAATGCAAATACCGACACTGCAACAGATGCCTCGATGAACTTTGACGCCGTAGACGACAACGCGTTCACCATCGCAAATACGGCAGTCAGCTGCACCGAATTTAGCTTCACAAACTCACCGCTAGTCGTGACTAGCACTGGGACTGCAGAAACAGGAGCCAGCGTGGTCACCTTGGCTGCTTTGGATACTTCTACCAATAACTTCTGTTCTTGGACTTCCGATTACTCAATCAACATACCGGCCGGCATGAAGCCGCTATTCGGCGGCTCGACCTATGTGTTCACGGGCCCCACAATCACCAACACCATGGTCTACTCCAGGGAGGAGTAGCCCTTCGGAGCGAATGCTCAGTCAGGCCCTCACCGACCCCCGTGCCCATAAGCATGAGCACGGGGGTCGGTGAACCTCATTAATTGGAGAACGATTGTCTAAGAAAACTGTGGCAGGTCTGCTGGCTGGAGTATTCCTGATGCTCCTAGGGACCATCCCTGCCCTGGGTCAAGACTTCTCCATGCGGGTTGCGACAGACGATAGGCATTCTTGGAACATGGAACCGTCCCTAAGGATCATTGCTGAGCCAGGAATGTCCGATTACCGAGAGATTATTCTGACCAACAGTTCGGCTGAGGACATGGCCCTAGACCTTGATGTCGCAAACTCGAAAACAACCGAGGGGGTCGTGAGTATTGATGACGATTCAGAGGCGCAGTCTGCCCCGTATCTGATCTTCTCAGAGAACCCAGTCTCTATCCCAGCGGGGTCCGTAAAGACTGTTCGAATCACACTCGAGACCCCGGATCAAATTCGGCCTTTTACAGAAACCCCTTACCTTTTGATTGCATCCCAAGCCAAGAGACCCCAGGATGAGCCTGGCGGTCAAATTAGGGCTGTCCTTCCCGTGGTGAACCGAGTTGCCTACCCGATCTTCGTTGGTGTCGGTGATTATGAGCAGTTCGAGACAAGTTTTGAGATCGAGAGTGTGGAATTCGAGACCTCCTCACAGGGCAACATTGCCAAACTTTGGATTGCCAACACCGGGAAACTCGACCTCCCAGTTAGTGGCTATCTCAAATTCCAGGACGCCGCATTTGGAGGCCAAATTTACGGGCCTTTTGAGTTTGACAACTCAGCAGTGTTCCCAGAGTCATCAGCATTTGTGTTGATACCTCTAACGGATGAGATCACGCAGGCCCGGTGGAAGGTCTTTGCCGAGGTTGAAAGCAACGATGTGATTAAAACCAAGATCTTCGAACAGGATGTGAGGTTTGGCTCCGACTCGTCCTCTAAAACGCTAATTTTTGGAGCTACTTTTATTTTGAGCATAGTTGCGCTGGTTTGGAGCCTTCGGCAATTCCGAAAAAGGGAAGTGCAACCGGTGCCCGTTGAGCCCATCAGGCCACCGGTCAAGACTCGTGCAAAAGTTTCAGAGGAAACAAAGCCGGTGACAAAAACACAGGCTAGGGCGAAAAATGCTCCCGAGCCGAAGTCAGAAGAGACAGCCAAGCCCAAGGCCAAAACTGCAACCAAAGCTCCAACCAGCCTCAAGCCAAAGACCTCGACTGTTGCACCTCTAAAGGTAACAAAAACGCCGTCGCCGAAAGTAGCGCCAGCCTCAAAGGAGAGAAACAAACCAGCCGCTGCAGAGAAGAGCCCCAGTAGCCAAAAATCCACCCCGAAGCCGGTGACAAAAACACAGGCTAGGGCGAAAAATGCTCCCGAGCCGAAGTCAGAAGAGACAGCCAAGCCCAAGGCCAAAACTGCAACCAAAGCTCCAACCAGCCTCAAGCCAAAGACCTCGACTGTTGCACCTCTAAAGGTAACAAAAACGCCGTCGCCGAAAGTAGCGCCAGCCTCAAAGGAGAGAAACAAACCAGCCGCTGCAGAGAAGAGCCCCAGTAGCCAAAAATCCACCCCGAAGCCGGCGCCAAGAAATCGTTCTGTGAGTAAAGATGGTTAGTCGATTCAAGCTTGCGATTCCATCTTTAGTGGCCGTGATTGCGCTCACGATTGCGTCCATTAGTCTTCAAAACCTAACCCCTCAACAGGCTCAGGCCGAGGGGGGTCAAGATCCAGGAGTGCAAGCAGAAGAAGTAGTCGCAGAATCTGAAATTGTCGTTCCCCCTTGGTGCAGGTGGAACCTCAACGTTCCACAGGCCGTTTCATTTAATCCGGTAGATGAAAACGGGCAGGAGTTATCTAACTTTGTCTACAGCGGTGAAGAGCAGAAGATCCAATCAATTCCAGCGAACGAGACCTACTACGTTGCCGGTCAAACTGGTTTACTCACTCAGGCTGAGGCGGATGCCTGTTCCTGGTTCGGAGAACCCGAGGTCGGTGCTGGGATCACCTTCAGTATGAATGGATCAGAATTCCAGGCCTACAGCCTAAACCCCGAAACTGGAGATTTCGACATTCGAGATGCCGGGATGGATATTTTGCTCGACAGCGACAACCCGATGGCCTTAATTCGGGAATTCGTACCTGGTTGTGGTCTAAACAGTTTCACCGCTGGTCTAACTTCGGTGCAATTCACATCCGACAATTACATGAACGATTTTCAGCTGCTAGAGCTCGACCCGGATTCGGTTCTAACAAACAATTTTTGCAGTGCGACGACTCAATTCAAAATGAAGATTCCAGCCAATCTACTTCCAGACGTTAGTAACACTAGATTTGTCTGGTTCGGACCCACGATTACCTACACTGCCGTTCTATCCACAGGCATAGTTCAAGACCAATCCGTCGGGTCACTGGAAAGTCAAACAGTTTCCTTTACTCAGCCAGCGAATATGACAATGGTGCAAGGACCGCTGACGCTAACTGCAACTGCAACCTCCGGGCTTACCGTGAGCTTTGCCTCCTCCACCCCCAGCACTTGCAATGTTCAGAGCGGAGCAGTGGTCCAGGTCGCCGCCGGAACCTGTCGGATCACCGCAACTCAAAGTGGTGACGAGACTAGTTATGCTCCGGCCACGCCAGTAGAAAGAGCATTCACAATCTCCAAAGTGAATCAGACCGTCACCACTTCTGGCATTCCAGCGAAACTGGCCAACTACAAGAACACCGCCACCCTGGTGGCCAAAACCAATAGCACCGGCAGGGTTACCTGGTCAGCTACTGTATGTTCCATAAGACCAGGCCCAATTATGAGGAGAGGTGCGAATAATAGTGATTGCATCCTCAAGCTGAGGATTGCTTCTGATGCGAGGTACAACTCGTTTACGCAGACTTGGACTGTTAGGTAGCTCCTGAAACCGCAGGCATCGGCTCTGGCAACAGCTACTGATAGTTTTTCAGGGAAACCACAACTGGGCTGCTACGTTGCTCTTCTCGAAAGTGAGACACGATGACAGTAATTGGAGTTGTTGCAGAAGCTA
>Ga0306883_100543_pt1 | contig 13506 bp, 15 predicted proteins | sample AntDeeMetageno83_FD_190429 | JGI IMG/M metagenome (GOLD analysis project Ga0306883, IMG submission 190429) | Saline lake microbial communities from Deep lake, Antarctica - Metagenome #83 (v2) (version 2) | ecosystem: Environmental > Aquatic > Non-marine Saline and Alkaline > Saline | place...
GGGGTTATGTGGGGGGTTATGTGGGGGGCATAAATGATACATTGTAATAATTGGGGTCAAAAATAGTTTGATTGTGCAATGTATTGGTAAAATGTCAAATGGATTGTGGGGGGATTGGTAAGGTTTATTGACAAATTGAGAATTTATGGTGGAACATGAATATATATTTTAGCCTTTAAACGTTAGAGACACGAAGTAATAAAGTTATTAATAAATATTATGTAATATATACCCTACTTATATATATACCTGGAGGGCGTCACATGTTTTCTGTTTGTCAAGGGTTCAATCGTCACACATAATCAAAAAGTCAAGAGCAAAAATAGCGTTTAAAATAAGGCCAAAATAGAATCAGCTATTGACACGCCATTTTCGGGCTCAAAACAGGGCAAAACAGGCGCAAAAGCGCACATAATCAAGCAAAACAACACATGCTCAACATGCCAATCCGCCCTTATTTATAAGGCTATGTTGCATTTGTGGCATAGTTTGGTAAGTGAGTATAATAGTCATTATACTCAGTTATTATCGCACCCCCCTATACCCCCCAAGACACCCCCCCCGTACTTTTTTACAAGACTAGATGGGTACTTGTCTCCACACTATATTTTTTTTTGGATTTTTCGAAAATAAGGCTATTCTTGTGCTAGAATAATTGCAATGCTAGAAAACATCGCAATCGCTAATCTTACGAGTATTATTGAAGAAAACGTCACAGACGAAACTCAACTAAGAGCCATCAAAGAAATCTCCCTAATGGTCCTAAAAGGCACCTCAGTAGCCGATGCTTGCCTCTTAGCCAGAATTAATAAAGAAACCTACGACAAGTGGGTAGAAGCCGTCCCAGAGATCGCTGAGAAGATGAACATCAACCGTCTCACCTATAAACAAAAACTAAAAAAGACCCTCTACGAGCAAGCCACCCTCAATGGTGACTTCAAGGTAGCCCTCCAACTACTAGTCTCAGAGTTTCCCAACGAATTTAACCCAGCCATCCAAAAAGAAAACCAGAAGCACCGGTCAGACAAGAACACCGGTCACGATGTCCTGCAGGAAGTGTTCGATTTAATCCAAGACTCAAACACCACAACAGTAGAAGTAAGTCAAGTCCCACAAAAAACCGACTACAAAAAATTTGATATTAAGCAGACCATAGAAGACATCCTCTCATGATTGACGTAAACACGCTTAAAGAGCGCCTAGGAGACCATAAATGGCGATTGAACAACTTATACTTCATTCGTGATAAAAAGGGCAACAAGGTCCAATTTCGGCTCAACCAGGCCCAAACCTACATGATTGACAACCTGTGGTACATGAACATTATCGTCAAGGCCCGCCAGCTTGGAATGACGACCTTCTTTACTATATTTTACCTAGACCAAGTACTGTGGAGCAAAAACAAAATGGCCGGTATCATTGCCCACCGTGAAGAAGACATGCGTCGAATCTTCCGCGACAAGATTCTCTTTGCCCTTAAAAACCTCCACCCCTGGCTCAAAACCCTTGTCGGGGACCCCACCGTTCAAACTGCCAGTGAATTAGTGTTTAAAAACGGAGGCAACATTTTTGTGTCAATGTCAACTCGCGGAGGAACCCCGAACTTCCTTCACATATCGGAGTACGGGTATATCTGTGCCCACGACCCAAACAAAGCTGAAGAAATTCTGCAGGGTGCGATTAACTCCGTTGATGCCGGGCAGATGGTGTCCATCGAATCTACGGCTGAAGGACGTCAAGGACATTTCTACCGTCTCTTAATGGATGCGGAGAAGAAGCGGAAGCTGGGACAGCAACTCACCCCACTTGACTTTAAGTCTTTCTTTTTCCCTTGGTGGATTGATCCGCTATACACATTGGATGAAAATGTCCCTGTCCTAGTGACCGATGAAATGAAGATGTACTTTAGTGTCCTTGAACACAAGCACAGTATCACTCTTTCTAAAGGACAAAAGAATTGGTACATCAAGAAAAAAGACACCACCGGAGACGGGATGTACGAACAATTCCCCTCTATTATAGATGAGTGTTTTATGGTGACAATCAGAGGCGCCTATTACGCCAACGAAGTCAGTAAGGTCTACGAGCAAAACCGTGTCGGGTTCTTCCCAATTGATGACAAGTACGAAGTGAACGTGGCTTGGGACTTAGGAATGAACGATGCCAACGTCTTACTCTTTTTTCAGGAGATCGGTGAAGAAATACGGTTTGTTGATTTTTACATGAACAGCGGGTTTGGATTAGCTCACTACGTAAACATCATTAGAGAGAAGGGGTATCGAATTGGTAGAAATATTTTACCTCATGACGTTTCCGTGCGAGACCTATCAACCGGGGTCTCAAGAGAGCAATTCTTGTGGGACTTGGGAGTACAAAACATTCAGGTAATGCCAAGGGCTGGAATTATGGAGGGTATCGAAAAGGTGCGTAAACTATTTCCTCGGTTTAGATTTAATGAAGGGTCAACTGGAAAGCTGGTAGAAGCCCTACACAGCTACCGGCGAGACTACAACAAAAAACTGGGGGTAGAGATGGACACCCCGCGTCACGATGAGAGCTCCCACATTTGCGACCCGGTTCGAATGATTGCATTATCTTATACAGAGAAACAATTTAACGTGTACGGAGAAGAGGACACTTCTATCAACACCCAGTCGTTTTTTTAGTTGACATCGTGTATAATATGTGGAAATGGCTTACATCGCTTTTCCTCACCCAGTTGCATATACCGGTTCTCGAATGGAGAACCCTTTGGTTAAAGACGAAAAAGAACTTCAGGCAATTCAGTATGACACCAAAACCCTTGCGTACAAAACGTATCTTGAAACGCGTCTGCGAGCAGCGCAAGAGACTCGTGATACTGCCCACGCAGAGTTTAAGGGAGAGACATACATCCAGAACTTTAATAAAAAAGAAAAGCTGGCGAACACAGTTATTGAACCTCGGAAAAATGATAACGAGAAACCGTTTTCTACTGGTACGATTGAATCTAAATTTACCAGTCTCCTATCACATATTGATAACCTAAACTTGGTCCCCAAGGTGTATGCGTTTGACCGGAACAACACGCAGATTCGTGAGCTGGGGGTGGCCTTCACAGATATCCATGAAGTGGCTGCCGAGCATGATGGGGGTGACGATGGAGGAGACAAGGAAAAACGAATGGCTCGACAGCGAGAGTTGTTGAAGCAAGGGACCGCTTTTGTACAAGAGTCTTACATCACCAAATACGCCGTTCGGAAAAAACTTAAAAAAGATTACAAGGGTGAATTTAAAGACTTTGCTGGGTATAGTGAAAAGCTTCAGAAAGTGTTTGAAGGTTGTAGTCGTGAACTTTTGTATGGACCAAACGTGTACCTAGGAGACATCACTCAATTCTCAATGAACGATCAGCCGTTTATTTTTACAGTTGAAACTATTCCTTACAGTGCCGCCGAATCTTTGTACCGTGAATTTGAGAACTGGAAGTTTGTGCAACCAGGAATGCCGATGAAGCAAGCTGGTGACGGAGATACTGTTGGTGGTTCCGGACAATCAATCTACAACTCTAAATTTAGACTACTGGCTATTCAAGCGAACCAAGTAGAGGTGATTAAGTATCAAGATCCCCATAGCGACGAGTGGGCACTAATGATTAACGGTGTACTAATGACTCCGGCTGGCTTTCCTTTGTCGGCAGTGACTCCAAATGGAGGGTACAATGTTACCAAGCAAGTTTTGTATACCATCAACAGCCAATTTGCTTACGGTGGATCTTTTGTAGATTCAGGTGGTATCTACGAACTGTCTCGAGCGGCTGACAACATGCTCAGTTTGTTTGAGCTGAAGACTCGAAAGAGTATTGCGGCGGCTTACATCAACATCACAAATAAAGTGATTCCAGCCAAGGTGCTTAACCCTGGAAATATTTCAATGGGGATTGCACCAAACGCTCTACAACCGATTGGTGTGGAAGGTCAAGGGGTGACATCATCTGAGTTCCAAATCTACAAAGAGATTCTTGACACTATTGAGCGGTCAACTATTTCAAACGTATTCCAAGGACAACAAGCGAAATCAGGCGCTACTGCTACAGAAATCATGGAGGTACAGCGTCAAGCTAAACTTAACCTTGGTTTGATTATTGCTGCGTGTACAATGTTGGAACAAAAATGTGCGTACCTGCGTCAGTACAATCTGATTGGTAAGTGGTTAGCCCCAATTGGTAAAAACTCTGATGGTACTAACCAGTACCGAAACACTTCACGACAGACTTCAATTGAAGGAGCGGGACGGGGTGAGCGTCGGGTTATTCCAATTGATGGAGAAGTGCCTTCACCAGAGGTGATACGAATTCTATCTCTACAAGATGAGCAGAGGTTGGGAATGCCAGTACGTCGAATCTACTTGTCAGCCAAAATGGTGCAAGAGGCTAATATTTTGTGGCACATTATTGTTGAGCCACAAGAACAAGAAACTGCGGCATACCACACCCTACGATTCCGAGAACAAATTGGCGACGCTATCTCAATTGCCGGAATGGGGGCACAACTTAACCTAGAAGGAATCACAGATGAGTTTGGTTCCGTCTACCAAAAAGATAAATCAAAATTCTTTAGTAGCGGTGTTCTAAATGCAGCCCCCGCTCCAGACGCAGGTAAGGTAGCCGGTAATCGAGCTGCCGGGAACAATATGTCCGGGGTCGGACAGATGCAACCAGTCACTTAAATAATAAAAAAAACATGCACATACTAAAAAAATACTTTGTAACAAGAGCCGCTTACGACCTAGAGAGAAATTTTTGGCACGACCGAGCATTAGTGCTTGAAAAAGAAATTGATTTGCTGAAAGAAATAAATAAATTTAGCAAACAAAAAAAGATTGAACTCAAAGTTGTCGGTTTCGATGACAACGATTGCGAGCCGTCAGATCCAATTGCAAGAGAGGAGTACGTTAAAGACGTAGATTACTTTTATGACAAAGTTCTTAAAAGTAAGTTGAAAACTTCGGTTGCAGATATACGCGAAATGCTGTCTAATGTACATATCCCAGATGGACTAAACATGCGACGAGGCGAGTTTGATTTTTATCTACGGGGAATGGAAAGTATGGCTTGGAAGATGAACGAGTGGGCAACCATTCTCCAAGCTGAAAGGCGGGCAGACTTACAAGATAAAGAAAACGAACTATAATATGAAGTATTTTAACGAAGAAGGAGAAGAGGTTACAGAAGGAATCTTTACTCAAGAAGACATGGATAAAGCTGTCACAGACGCAGCAGCCGCAAAAGTAATAGCCGATGAGGAGGCAGCGGCAACTACCGCAGATGCTGTACCAGCAGTACCAGCTCCAGGTAGTACAGAAGAAACTCTAGCAAAGATTCAAGAAACTCTCGCTAGTTTGACAAAAAGTAATCAAACAAACAGCTTAGGAAAGTTTGTGTCAGGACTTGATACAGAAAAGAAAACAGCGTTTGATCAAAAGTACGAGTCGCTCGGACGAACGGGGGATTATCCTGATACCCCTGAAGGGTTGGAGCAACGAGGGAGTGATGCGTATCAACTGACAACCGGAGAATCTTTTGATCATGGAAACTTTAACATGCAAAATCTAGGCAGTGCTTCTGGCAAGTCTCCAGTCAAGCCAAATACAGAGGTTAGTGAGGTAGACAAAGAAATTGGAGCGGCTCTAGGAAACTCAGAAGAAGATATTAAAAAGTACAGTAACAAAGCATAATCATGTCAGATACAAATATCCCATCAGATTTAACTATTCCAGAAGCAAATAGTAATGGAGGAAAAGGTCCCGTGGAAACAAAAAAATTAACGAAGGCTCAAGAAAAAGCACTAGCGGCTGAAGCTGAAACAAAGGACACTGTTGAAATCCCTCGTGAAGTTATTGAAAACATTCTGCGAGAACTTCAGGAACTAAAAGCTGGTCAAAAAGATTTGGAGAAGACAGCGTCTACCGACCAGATTCGAAAAATTGAAGCGCTGAGAAAGCAGGGTAAGTTGGTTAAAGAAATCAAGATTGCCCGATTTAAAGGCGAATTGGTGAAGAGTTGGAAATCAACTGTTGACGAAGTCTACATCGAGCCATCAACTGGAAAAGAAATATCTACTCAAAAAATGCAGTTGAATTTCTTTAACGGTAATGAATTAGAGCTTACTCAAATTGACTTTGCTAGAATGAAAACTTATTCAAAGTTTGAAGTTCTGCGAGAGGCAAAGACAAGCGAAGGAAACACTCTTATGACAGTCCAGGACGAGTCTGGAGAGGAGTTCGAAATTGATACTTACTACATTAACTAAAAAATTATGCAAAACGAACCAACAACATACTTTGGACCATCTGCAGTCTACGACAAAAAAATACTAGGGACCGAGATCACAGTAACCTTAAAGCGAGAAGACAGTGAAGATAAGTACGAACTCTCAATGCCTTTGTCAGTATTTGAAAATGTTAAAACTGAAGAGCCTCAAGATTGGAACTACGTTCAAAAAAGAAAACTTGAATCCACTGTCGGGTTAGTCATGACGGTCTTGGCTGAGGGTGGAATCACTGGAGCCGAGTTTAAGGCTTTTCTTCAGACTCTATCTTTGTCATTTTATGGCACAATCGATCGAGCAATCAACCTAAACTTTATGGGGAACGATGCTTCATATGTACCCGGGGGAGATTTGTATTTTGACTTTTCTCTGAACCGAGCTAACGAAATTCTAAAAGATGTCAACGAGACTAAGTCAGATACTACCGCTTAAAGAATCAGAAATTGATTTGATTGTTGAGATTCGGACTAAGTATAGATTTGGCGAGATTACGATTATAACCAGAGATGGCGCACCTCAAGACATCTTAAGGACGGTTGAAAGAAAACGCTTAGGATAAGTCAATTGACTATTTCTGGGATTACTTTATAATTACCAGTAGAAAATATCGCTCTACCGAAAAAGGCGGGCATTACAGTACACAATTATTTGTGTCATGTAATGTCTGCCTTTTTCATTTGTGCTTTTGAGCTCTAGTTTCCGCATGTTCTAGTCAGCTTGAAGCACAAGTGAAGAAGGTAGGCCGATGTGATTATTAAATAACTTTAACAAAACTATATGTTTTCAGTAAAGAGAGGAAAAGTGAAAACAATTTGGCTTCCAGTCGATGCTTCAGGTGGAGCGATGGCTGCGGGTTCACTTGTAACTATCACTTCAGGAGTTCTAGAACTCGCAGCTAACAACACAGCAAACACTGCTATTGTTGGTATTCTAGATAAGACTGTTGCGACAACTGATGCAGATTACGCTACAGCGCGTACGCTCCCAGTTATCGTACCAATCGAAAAGCACGTTGTTTATGAAGGTACAGTCACATCTGGCCTCGTAGCAGCAGATGTTGGTCTTGAACAAGATCTAACGAGCGCGGTTGCAGTCAACCGTGGCGCCTCATCAGTAGACGTTGTAAAGTGTGTAAAACGACTTTCAGCAACTCTTGGTGAGTTCTTTATCAAAATTAACGGATCATACTAATTATGCCTACTTTAGATTTATCCACCGTAAGCCTTCCTGATTTCGTACGAAATGCCGAAATCACTTGGAAGAAAGGTGCAGATTCTTTCACTTCCGTAATTCGTAATTCCGGAATGGTTAAAGAAATCAATGTTGGGAACAACACTGGTAACACACGTGAATTTAGCGCAATCGATCTTGAACTTTACGCTAAGGTAAAGAACGAACGAGAGCAAGCTGCTCTAGCACGTAGTCAGCAAGGTTACTCAAAGATTGGTGCACTGTACCGAATCGCACAAGCGCAAGTAATTACTTACGAAATGCGAACTCAAGGTAAGTACCAAGATATCCAAGCAATGTTGCTAGATATTCTTCCAAACGCAATGCGTCGTATGGAGCTTGACCTTCAGCACCGAATCACATTTGCAGACGAAACTTCATATGAAGATATGGACGGACGAACTGTAGACATATCAACTGGTGACACACTAGCACTAGCTGCTACTGATCACACAGTTCGAGGTTCTGCTGCAACTTTCCGAAACATTCTTGCAAATAACCCAGCGTTTTCTCGAGCGGCTCTTGAAACTATGGAAAAGATGCGTGTTGAAAACAGTATCAACCAGCTTGGACAAAAAGTTCCTTGTACTGATGATATCCTTTGGACAACTGATGATCCAAATACAAACAACACTGTACGAGAACTCTTGCGTTCAACATCTTCAACCGCTGCTGATGTAAACTCAGGTGTGATTAACGTCAATGTTGGTAAGTACCGACACGTGGCACTCCCACTAGTTGCTACTGACAAAGACGGAAACACAGATTCCGCAAAAGCTAAGTACTGGGGACTATGTTCTTCACGAACAAGTTCATTTATGCTTGGTGTACACGAAGCTCCACATGTTATCCCTGCAACCGAAGGTGATGGTAAGAGTGTCCTCACTCACGACTGGACTTTCTCAGTTGCTGCTGGTTACATGATCGTAATCCCTGATCCTGCGTTCTTCGCAATGTCAAAAGGAGACGCTTCTTAATCCACTTTGTCCCCCACTCGTTGGGGGGCAACGATGGCTTTATAAGTTATAATTCAATTATGTCAAAAGATATCAAAGAGTACACAATTATGGATGGAAAAACCAACGTTGGTGCGGGGAGAATTCCAATGTGTGAAGATTTTACCCACGCTATTGTTTCAGTACATACAGCCGGAAGCACAAATTGTACCCTTAAATTTGCTGGGTCTATTTCTGAAGTAGCTCCTGATTTTGCTGCCGGGCAGTCTCCAACAAACTCATACGACTTTGTTCAAGTTAAAGACCTAGAGGATGGATCAACTCTTGATGGGGACACTGGATTAGTTTTGTCTGGAACAGATGAACACCGAATGTTTGAAGTAAACACCAACGCTCTGCGATTTATGACAGCACGAATCACTGCAATTTCTGCCGGTGCAGTTACGGTAAAAGTAAGATTGTATAACAACTACTAATATGTTTAATAAAAAAACTCCAACCATAACAAAAAAAGAGCAAAAGATTCTTGCTGATTCAATCAATTCGCATCAACTTGAGCTTGAGGCTATCCAGAAAAGTATCGAAGTTTCTTCGGGTGCAATGGCAGATGTTGATAAAACACTTGTGCAGGCAGAGAAAAATCTTGAAAAAGTGTCTAATGAAGTAGCCTTAGAGAAAGACATACTCGCTGATATCCTTAAAGAAAAACAAGACAGTATTGATGAAATTATGGAAATAAGGGACGATATCATTAAGGCAAAATCAAAACTAAAGGAAGTGGAGGTTGTGCTTGAAACACAAGCATCAACAAATGACGATCGACAAAATGCTGCAGATGCACAATACGAAGAAAAGATGGCTGTCAACAACGCTTTGATGGTAGAGCAAAATGAAAAAATTGTAGCTCTCCAAGCAAAAGTCGATAGTCTTATGTTTGCTAGTGAATCAATTGATACTCAAAATGCTGAAAAGAAAAAAGAAATCAAACTTCTTAACGCTGAACTTAAAGAGCTGAACGCTAGGGTTGAGTCTGCACTTGGGCAAATTGAATCAACCAAGTCAGAGCTATCAATGCTGCAAGCAGCCGTCACCGTTGAGGAGGCTACTAAAGCCTTACTGTCTGAACAAATTCCTAAACTAGAAAGCAGTGTAAAAAAAGCTGAAGCAGAAATTAAAAAAGTAACGGCTGAACTTGAAAGTAAAATGAAAGAAAAAATTGCTTTGGCTGACCGAGCAGAAGCGCTTAATCAAAGAGAAGAGCACATTAAATCTGCTTACAAAAAAGCTGGAATCAAATACGAACCACTGACATAAATAAACACATATGGCTCGAACCGATAATACATTTACAGAAAAAGACGGGAGCTACATTAAAACTATTTGGTCCCAGGGGCGCAACTGGTTGATTAATGGTGCCAATAAGTATTTAAACTTTAATTCAATTTCTGGAGAAACAGGTTATGGTATTCGAGACAACGGTGGAACCCTTCAGGCAAAAAATTCAGGAGGATCCTGGGCCAATCTTGGTGTTGGTGGAGGTCAAGCAAACACCGCATCAAACTTAGGTTTAGGAGAAGGTGTATTTAAACAAAAGACTGGAGTTGATCTCGAGTTTAAAACTCTTATCGGTGGGTCTGGAATAACTTTAAGCTCAGATGGAAATGAAGTTACAGTTGATGCAGATGGTGGGGGAACAACTGTAGACCACGTGTCAAACGTAGCCACAGACACTATTCTAGGTAGAATTACAGCCAGTTCTGGTAACTCTGAAGAGCTTACACCAGCGCAAGTACGTACTCTAATTAACGTAGCTGACGGAGCTACTCCAGATCAAGACCTTTCAGGAAAGCAAAACATCCTAGACGAAGGTGCCTTTGTAAACGGTGACAAGACAAAGCTAGACACTTACAGTGAAGCCAACCAGACAACTAATAACGCTAAGGTTACGTACCCAAGTGCTGACGCTACCAAAGTTGGTCACATTACAGTCACCCAAGCAGTCAACCTCGACACCATGGAGAGTGATATTGCCAACAAAGCCAACACCGCTGACCTAGCAACCGTGGCCACCTCAGGCGACTACGATGACCTATCAAACAAGCCAGACCTTTCAGCCTTTGATAACATTAGTGAACATGCAAACGAAGCGGCTTTCCCTGGAACTGGTGCAGCAGATAAGTTCTACCTGGCTCAAGACACAGGCATTCTTTACCGATGGACAGGTAGTGCATACGCTATCATCTCAGCTCAACTAGCTCTAGGAGAAACCTCTTCTACCGCCTATCGTGGAGACAGGGGGAAGACAGCCTTTGACCACGTATCAGCTACTGACAATCCGCACAGTGTCTCTAAGGCACAGGTGGGGCTATCTAACGTACCAAACGTAGACGCGCGAGCGCGAGCATCCCACACAGGCACACAACTAGCCTCAACTATCTCAAACTTTGCAGCTACCGTAAGAGCTACCATACTAACTGGACTTTCTACTGCTACTAGCACGGCTGTAACTGCCGCTGACACTATCTTAGTAGCAATTGGTAAGCTACAGGCTCAGGTAAATCTAAAGTCCAACTCAGCTTCACCTACGTTCACAGGGACTGTAGTTTTGCCAGCCAATACCGTTACTAACAGCATGATTGCAGGTACAGGAACTCGTAACTCAACGACGTTCTATCGTGGTGACGGTACGTTTGCCGTACCGCCTGGTGCTGGAGGTAGTGGCAACTATTTCAATGACGAACAAATCGACCAGTCAGGTGGTACGTCTGATACGTACGGTGCTCTAGCTGGAACTATCAACGGAACAAACAGGGTTTTTACTGTATCAACAGGGGTATACCAAACAGGTACACTTACTGTTTACCTTAACGGTCAGCTTCAAACTCAGGGAACAGGACAGGACTGGGTAGAGACTACACCAGCATCAGGGACGTTTACCTTTGCTATGGCACCACCGACAGGCTCAGAGATTACAGTAGTGTATCAATCACAAGTGCTGTCAAGTGACACAGTGGTGGTTACTACTACAGCTCAGACACTAGAAGACAAACGAATCAAACCCCGTGTCAGCTCTAGTGCGTCAGGAAACATCACGCCAACTAAAGTAGACTTTGACCGCTACATTCGTACTGGCCTATCAGCCGACATCACCATCAGTAACCCTACTATGGACATTGGGGAGGTAGTGGCGATTCAACTTTCGGCTAATGGTGTAGGTAGAGCGATTACATTTGGTACTCACTACATGGCACTGGACGGACTAGCGTTACCTACCACCACCACTGCCTCAAAGGTAATGTCCATGGTGCTGGAGAAAGTAACGGCAACCAAGGTACTTGTCAGTTATGTAAACGAGGCTTAATTAAAATAACCTAAACAATATGAGAACACTAATCACAATCACAGACCAAGAAAAGGAAGACATGCTTATTCAAACGCTCCGAGCGCAAGAGATGGACTTGTATATTCACAATCTAAATAAAGCGCGTTACCAAGACATCGTTGCCAGTTTACCCAAAGGCAATGAGTTTCGAGCTAACCTAGAAAAGGAAATCTTAGTTATCGACTCACGACTAGAAGAAGTGAACGCAACCGTGGCAGCCCTTGATAAACAAATGCCAACAAATATTAACGTAGCTGTTGTAATGGCTCGACTAAAAGCGAAGGAGGAAAAAGCTGTAAGTAACACAGAGAGGAAATAGTCTATGAGCGACATAGCCGTAGCACACGTTTCCTCCCCCAACGTCACAGCCTACCCTTGGAGTAGTGGCTTTGGTACAAAGTACACCAACCCTAGTACGTTGCCGCCTGCTACTGGTAACGGCGTAGCCTTCTCCCCCGATGGTAACGACATAGCGGTAGCACACGTTTCCTCCCCCTTCGTAACAGCCTACCCTTGGAGTAGTGGCTTTGGTACAAAGTACACTAACCCTGGTACGTTGCCGCCTTTTCATGGTTTAGGCGTAGCCTTCTCCCCCGATGGTAACGACATAGCCGTAGCACACGTTTCCTCCCCCTTCGTAACAGCCTACCCTTGGAGTAGTGGCTTTGGTACAAAGTACACTAACCCTGGTACGTTGCCGTCTAATCATGGTTTTGGCGTAGCCTTCTCCCCCGACGGTAATGATATTGCTGTAGCCCACAGTAACTCCCCCAACGTAACAGCCTACCCCTGGAGTAGTGGTTTCGGTACAAAATACACCGACCCTGGTACGTTGCCGCCTAATACTGGTCGCGGCGTAGCCTTCTCTCCCAACGGAAACGATATTGCTGTAGTACACACTTCCTCCCCCAACGTAACAGCCTACCCTTGGTCGTCTGGCTTTGGTACCAAGTACACCGACCCTGGTACAACACCGCCTAGTACTGGTCTCGGCGTAGCCTTTTCTCCCGATGGTAACGACATAGCGGTAGCACACTTTTCCTCCCCCTTCGTCACCGCCTACCCTTGGTCGTCTGGCTTTGGTACGAAGTACACCGACCCTGGTACATTACCGCCTTCTACTAGTAACAGCGTAGCCTTCAGACCCCTACCAGCCAGTGGCTTCAACCCAGCCTTTGCTCACCGCCGATTACTGCTATAATTAACCCAACATGACACAAACACTAATACCCAAAGAACAACTAGACCAATCCCTGCTGGTGGCTCGAGGCGCAGTCAACGCTCAGACAGGCACTACTTACACCCTAGTAATAGGGGATGAGTATCTTGACGGGGTACGGATGACAAACGCTAGTGCTAACACGATAACAATACCACCTAACAGTGCAGTGGCTTTCCCTGTTAATACTAAAATACTAATCACTCAAGGAGGTGCTGGAGCAACTACTGTCGCAGCGGGTGCAGGTGTCACAATAAACGCACCAGCATCAGCACCATTAGCAATTGGAGAAATCCACGGCAGTCGCGTGTGTCAAAAAACTGCTACTGACTCATGGCTAATCATCTAACAATATTCATATGAAAACAATACACACCCGAGACTTTAACAACCAAGGCAACAAGATTAGCT
>Ga0306883_100548_pt1 | contig 13426 bp, 13 predicted proteins | sample AntDeeMetageno83_FD_190429 | JGI IMG/M metagenome (GOLD analysis project Ga0306883, IMG submission 190429) | Saline lake microbial communities from Deep lake, Antarctica - Metagenome #83 (v2) (version 2) | ecosystem: Environmental > Aquatic > Non-marine Saline and Alkaline > Saline | place...
ATATATATATATATATATATATATATATATATATGAATTGGGAACATAATTATATACATATTTTTTTTTATTATTTTCTTTCTCAAATCCGAGCAAAAAACAAATCAGTTCCAAATACATGACGATAAGAGGACGGGAGTGAGAAACAACCCAATTCACTCAGATTCCGCACACACGACATGCCTCGCATCGGACATGGTTTTCTTGGTATGTCTTTGGTCATTGCGCAGACGTCGCCCGTCTCTAATCGTGACTCGCAAGGGCAAGAGCCTGCCCAAAACACCTCCGAAGCCCTCGCCAGCGCAGTCGCTCAAGGCCCCGCACCATCCTGAGCGCGACATGCAGCCGAAAGGCGAGCAGGCGTCACGCCGGCGCACATGCATGTGGAAGCGTTTTGGTGGATGCTTTTGAGTTGGGTTTTGAATAAACATTTGCATTTGACACCTTCGTTCCCGAGCACACACACCTCTTATTGCGGAATAAATCCATTGTCACACACGCAATCGTCCAACGTACTTATTCGCAAAGGCGCCGTGCTGTTGCCGGGGCACTCGTACATGAGGTTGTCGCCCGGACAGAAATGGTTGCGCGGACACTCCTGGCAGAGGCCCGAGGGCGCGCTCCAGAAGCCTGGCAGGCACACGCAGTCGGACGCAAACCTGGAGCCGGGCTCGGAGGACGAGTGGTCTCTGCATTTCGTGGCGTTGCCTTGCGCCGGAATGCCCCCACAGAAGAAGTCGGCTGCACAGAGCCCACATGGCCCTCCCGGAGGCCCTGAGTATCTGGCAATACAGAGGCAATCCGTCTGTACTGTGTTGACTGCCGTGGATCGAGTGCCCGAATTGGACGGGCATGAGGTGCACTCCTGGTTGCCCGTGGCGTCCTTGTACGTGCCCGCGGGACACGCGCCGCATGTTCTGGTACCCGTGCTGGTGTATCCGGCCATGCAGATGCAATCACTGGATGTACGGCTCTGGACTGCGGATGTTGAGAATGAGTGACATATTGTACACTCCATTGGACTTCCCATCCATTTATAGGTCCCTGATGCACACCGTTCACAAGGCCCTGCGTACGGCCCGAAAAATCCCTCAGAACACTCGCATGACAATACAATTGTATTTCCATAGTTACCAGGAGCATGTCTCGTGTTGGCTGGGCACCTCCGACAGGCTACGCCACCCACGTGTGTTTTGTACCAGTAAGGGGAGCACGCGGTGCACACGTTGGTAACAAGGCCGTACCCCGCTGCGCAGAGGCACTCGGCGACGGCGACGGCCCCGGGGAGCGACCTGGTGTTGGCCGGACAGGGCGTGCAGGCGGCGCTGCCGGGCGAGTCTTTGTAAGAGTCAGCGGCGCACGGGGCGCAGAGGCCGTCGGACAGAGAAGCACCAGGCGCGCACACGCACGCCGCGAGCGCCGTGCTGCCGCTGGCGGAGGTGGTGTGGAGGGGGCATGTCTGGAGGCGTGCGCTGGCGAAGGAGAACGAGGCCGCGGTGTGCAAGTCTGCGGCGTGCGTGGACAGACACTGGTGCGCCGCGAGCACGGCCAGCAGGCAATCTCGGGCGAGCATTGCGCTTTCCGGAAATGTCCTATATAATTGGCGACCGGCGCCCTCGATACATAACACACGCGTGCTCCCCGGGAATGGCCGGCGCCGCGGGCGAAGACGCTGCAGACCAGGAAGACGCGGAGCGTCCGTGCGCGACGCGGTGGTGCGCGCGGGGACGCGTGGCCACGATGTCCGCGCTGTGCATGCTGGTGGTGGTCAAGCTTGTGCTGGATATCGTCGTCGAGGTGGTGTACCTGGAGCGCCTGCACGCGGACCCCTCGGCGCACTTCGTGCTGGAGTAGGAGCGAGGTATAAAGGCGGGCCTGCCGGCGGGCGGATGTCCCGCGTCTCAGCGAGCGGCGACATCGGGCTGGTCGCGGCCAACCGGCTCTCGGCCCGGGAGTGTGTGAGGGTGCTCGCCTCGACCTCCCGGCACGCGCGGCTGCGGGTGCGCATCCGGCGAGAGGACTATGCCGTCGAGCTCGGCCGGCTCGCGGGCGCGGGAGACGGGGAGGAGCGGGCCTACGAGCTGCTCGTGAGCACGGGCCGGGGCGACGAGGTCCTCGAGCTCGATGCGGAGGAGGAGCTCACGGTGCACATCCCGGTGCTGGTCGCCGGCCGGCGGGAGGTGCGAGAAGTGCTTTTCGAGGTGCAGCGGGTGCGGGCCGTCGTTGCGGGCCTGCGCGGCTCGGAGTGCATCCACCGCGCGCTCGTGAGCGTGGCGGAGCGCGAGCCGTGACTCTGGCGCATCTGGAGTCCAAACAGCAAACTCCACTCGCAGTATTTAGGTGTTGCGGGTTGGCTGACACTCTATATAACTCAGTGAGCATGCCTGCCAAAAAAGGATCCGCTGCGAAGGTGGCCAAGCAGCCCACAGCGGCTGATGATCTACGCTTAGTGAAGCACTTCATGTTTTTGTTGCAGTCCGCCATGGGCAACGGGAGGCCAAAAGAAGAGGTGCTGGGAGACTTTTCCAAGGAGCTGCACAATGAATTGTGCACGTATCACCCACTCCCAACACTGTTGATCACTCTAGGTTTGGTGGACTGCTCTATGCGACAAGAGTCGCTTAGTAACATGCTGAAGAATTTCATGCCACTCTCCAAGCCGCTCGGCAGTTCCTCGATGCAGTGGAGGCTCTTTGAGCACCCGGAAGAAGAGCCTGACGGGACAATTCTGCTCGCAGGAGTGACATACGAGCTTGCGAATATCCCAAAGGTACAGAAGACCCTGGAAAAATATAAGCGCAATCTTGTTTACCAACAGCACAAGAAGTGGAATGCAGAGTACAAGGCCGCCAAGGCGGCCACGTGGCAGGAGTATGAGGAGTCCCATTTGCCGATGCATTTGCTAAAGCACGCTAGTGTCGAGGAAAGAGTCGCACCGCACACCATATCAATGAACAAGATTGATTATGTCCGCACCACGGACGTGTCACAGCGCTTTATCGCGGTGCGCCTTGAGTGTGGCCACTTGTATGTGTGTAGCGACGCACCTTGCACCTTGGAGTGGCGCGAGCACGCCGAACAATTCCATAAAAGAGACAGCATGCTCTGCATTCTGGGACAGATGACCGTGGGAACCCAGCAGGACCTGCACCAGGATCCCATTCGTTTGGTCATGGACAATCTGCTGTCACAGAGTGTGAAGAAGCAGTAGCACATGCGCCCTTTCTGGTAGGCGCAGAGCATGTTGCGGCCTGCGCCTTGTCATGTTGTAATAAACTGAGCACGCAACTATCCGCCCCCGCGTCGCTGCGCGTGCGCTTGTGCTGCGTGTCCCGGCATCTCCAAAAAAGCAATCGCCGGTGCAGGCGCGCGCCGGAGGTGCGCCGGCAAATGAAGAGCATCCACATGGACGACTTCCGCGTGGTGAAGGCGGGCGTGGAGTGCCAGAGCGAGACGCCCATCAGCCTCGAGGAGCTCGTGGCCCTGATGGAGCGCAACGAGACCTACATATACTGGCTGCAGCCACACAACTCGGGGGTGGAGGCGCAGATCCCCGCCATCTGCATCAACGGCAAGTTCTACCACCCGAACCTCCGGCTCGAGAAGGCCATCTTCCGGAACGTGCGCCTCTCGCGCGACTTCAGCAACGAGGAGCTCCTGGAGGACGGCACTCCGAAGCTGCGCATCCCCGTGCGCCTCATGAACGAGAAGCTCAAGAGCTCGATCCGCTTCCAGGTGCGTGCCCGCACCGTGCGAGTCCGGCAAAGTACGCTGGCACAGTATTAAAAGGGCGCGTGTTTGTGCAGGGTATGCCTCCGAACAAAAGCAAGCGCAAGCCTGCGCGGCCCGCGTTCCGGCCTTCCCACAAGACGACAGACCTGCCCGACAAGGGCATGCTGATGCGACAGAGCGCGCTGGTGCACAGCGCGCTGAGGCTGCACGCGCAGGAGGGCAGCGGGGTCGTCTCGCTCGCGCTGTCGCCGCGCACCCTGGTGCACGATCTGCAGCGCCAGTTCGAGACAGAGTTCCCGCATCTCGCCGACCGCGTCAGCTTCGCGCTGCTCCCGCGCCCGGGCGGGGCAGTATTTAAGCCACCACCACAGTCGCGCACTACAAGCATGGACACTGCACCTGTTGCCGCCCACCCCGCCTCCCCTCGCGAGATGACGCCGCTGCGGATCACGAAACCCGTTGACCGTCCGCCACAGGTTGTCCGCCCGAACAGCTTTGCCAAGACGCACCCCTGAGCCCGCATCTGACCGCGCCTGACATTTGTTAGAATAAATACTATAACGCAAGGCGTCGTGTCACGCGTGTGCGAGCACCTGGCGGGAGTCGAACCCGCAGCCTCCATCCCGAGAGAGTGGCGCTTTGGCCCGCGAGCCACAGGAGCGGTGTGGTGCGGCGCAACAGACAGACAGGGCACAGGGACGGGACACAGGGGGCAGCACCTTGCTCGGGTACGAGTTGACGATGCGCACGTCGCGCTCGCCCTCGGGGCCGACCAGCACGATCTCCTCCATGTTCTGCCGCCTGATGCGGAAGTTGTGCTTGCCGAGATCGTGCTTGCATATCTCGTAGAAGAACTTGACCACCCCGCGCAGCAGTTTTTGCGAGATGCGCTTGCAGGTGCTGTAGATGCTGAGCTCGACGGCCGGGGCGCTGTAGAGCATGGCGGCCGCGAACATCGACACGCTGATGGTCTTGCCGAAGCGCCGCGGCGTGCTGATGAGCACCTCCTGCGCGAGGTGCTCCCACGAGTTCTCCTGCAGCACCTGCTGGTGCGCCCGGGCGAAGCTCCCAAGCGGCTCCATTTTCCAGAACGTGCGGGTGCACGCCTTCAGAAAGTCCTCGTGGAACAGGCGCTGGTGGAAGCTGCGATTCCAGCCCGTGGAGTCGAGATACGAGAGCGCGTCCCGACACTCGCGCATGCGCATGATCGGGGTTTTCCGCACGCTCTGCTGCGCATCCGCGGTCTTGTGCTTCTGTATGCGGGCACAGAGCGCCCCTTCGAAGCAACGCTTTCTGCTCTCGGTCCCGTGGGTGGCGAGGGATGCCGCAAGTGCATTCACAAGCTCACAGCTCTGTGTCCACTGTCTACTCTCACAAGACATATACATGTTCATCACACATTGCGAAGTAGTAAAAGTGTTTTTATTGTGGTTCGCCATCACATTATTGGGTTTTCATTTATACAGTCTTTCCAAACGGTGCCCTGGCAATTCCACTACAGCGTGGTACAGGTCCTGAACCCCAGATGCAAGTACCTTTACTTGCATCTGAACCCCAGATGCAAGTACCTTTGCACCCGGAGTGTCACCATTAATGCCCTCATTCGCAGCAGTGCTACCCCCTCCAGCATCTTGCCCAGGTGGTGGGCCTCCCGCACCTGGCCGAGGTGGTGGGACGGTCCCTTCTTTGGTTCCCTGGCTCGCCCCTCCCGCATCTTGCCCAGGTGGTGGGCCTCCCGCACCTGGCCGAGGTGGTGGGACGGTCCCTTCTGTCGTTCCCTGGCTCGCACCTCCTGTCGCATTCTTGTACTTCTCTTCCGCGTTCGGACCTCCTGTCTCACCATTGCATTTATCTGCATTTTTCCTCTTCTTGTTTGGATCGTTCTGTGGCCCGAATACAGGGCGGGGTCCTGTGGCCGTGGTATGACCCCAGGCCATGAACCCCGAGAAGGAATGCCTCGCAGTTGCAACTGACTGCGAGCAGGTGGCGATGATGGCACCCCAAGGCATTTGCACGACCACTAAAAAGAAAAGGATCGCAATGACATAGTCTTTGCGGGAAATTCCTTCTCTCGCTGCGACTGCAGCAGGGAGCCCTGTCGCTGCGACTGCAGCAGGGAGCACTCGTTTTTTCGAACGCTCTGAGCTATGTTCCTTCGACAGCAACTTCAGAACCCCGTTTTCTGCAAAGCCGATACAGGCTGCCTCTATCGGCAGCCTTTGTATGGGCTCCGCAAACACCTGCATGATTTCCCTGACACATAAGTCCAATTTGCATGGAAATGCGACGGTCTCTGCGTAATAGTCTTTGCGATCCAAGTTGCCAAAGACGGTTTGAGTTGTACGCGTCACTAACACTATATCATAATCATTGGATGACAACGAACCGAGCTGCAGTACAGAATCTTTTGACATGTTGATAGTTGTACCCATTCTCGGAAAGAAAAACTGCAGGCTTCTTGATATACAGCATAAAAATACAATGCATGCTGCAATGATTGTATCTGCTATCGACATTTGCAAGAATGATTGAGGAGTATGCGGCAGTTTGTGAGGTGCTTGATTCAGCCCCCATGTTTCGTAATATACTAAACTGCTGACAGTAAAACATATCAAGTGTAAGTATCTCGTATTGCTATCAGAGAGTAGCCATGGGAGTTTGGGGTGGAAAATGTGACCACAAAACAATCGTCGAGCGACTTCATTCTCACGAGGTGCAGAGATCCATAGTAGCAACAAACACACGCAACAAATCATCACAATATTGGTCCTGATTATTGTAGAAAACTCTGAAATTCGTGTCACGAATATGTTATCGAACACTTCCGACGGCGAAGCGCTCTTACCTTCGGCTGTCACACCTGTCATGAACTCAATGAAATTCAAGTGCCATGTCCAGGCTTGTTCAAGTGTGCCAATTGCGGATTCGAATATATATTCCGGAAGGTGCATAAAATTTAAACTGTTTTTCAAAGATTTCCATATCGATGCGACCGAGCAACCAGAGACGCCGATCCATGCCTGCAGAAAGACTGCCCCTCTGTTGTAGGTAAACAGAAAATGTAAAGGCGCATTCCACAATTTCAAAAAATATGCAAATGATATGACACGGACCAGACATAACACCTTCACGCCGTGTTCGTGTGCATTCATTGTGTACATCGCGATGACCAAATCCATGAGCACACGTGACAGGACGGTGTAGTAATGGAATGCAAAATTGACGGTATCAATGTCCAAAGTCACCAGTGTTACTGCAGCAGACGCATTACGAGACCACAGGTGAGACATGTCCTGCGAAGTGACGTTGTTCCGAAGCTCAGATGTGATCGGCACCTTGCTGCTCCATTTGCGGTCGCATTGCACTACAAAAATCGCAGCCAGCACTATCATCATTGATATATCCATCGAGCTTGATACAACACTGGATCTTACAACAAGAATTAACCCCTGACAAAAACCGAGCTTTACGCGTTTGCAAAAATCCTCGCATCCTTCCCGTAAAGTCACCAAGTGGTGTTGGGTTACTCCCGGTGCGGTGGGACGAACTGGAGTGTCGTATTTTAAAGTAAAAAAGGCCCATACTACATACAGTGGCACAACAAGAGGCACGCCCAATATCTCAAAGAAATGGACAATACATTCCCATAATACGTTACAGTTCCATATGGAGGCCTTGAGCTCGAATACGGAGAATTTCCAATTGTACCAACATAAATTCTTTGTTTCAATTCTCATTTTCGCACCACTATAAATGGTTTGTGATTGCTGGTACTGGTCGTGAGTTTGTACCACGTGCGAATAACATGGCATTGCAGGCCTTAAAACTCCATTCATCATGTCATTTTCGCTCAATATAGCAACATATGTTGCCTCGTTTTTGCAATACGACTGAAAAAACCCATACAAAACAATGAACACACATAGTACCATGTAGCTATACTGATTTAACAACTTGTCCTTCCATTCCAACTCAAAAACTGTAAAGTGTTCGTCGTATGAGACCATGAAAGGCTTTTTTTGGTGTTCTTGTGTGTGAATGTTATATGTATTCTTAAATACTATAACAACATGTGAAAGCACAAGGGACAGCCCGACCGGGTTCATACACTTCAGTTGATATCTACTATGCAAAAAAATTTCTAAAGATATGTAAAATGTTTTTGCTACCATCCAAATCATTCTCATTCTGTGACCTACTGTCGACTGAGGCCATATCTGAAAACCAATCCGTCATTAGATTTTTAGATGACTCCTTACTTTGATCGATTATTGTGCCATTCTTATCCAGTGGTTCTGACGAGTAGTACAATATTAAATTTGTCTTTTCAACTTCTGTGGACTGATAAACACACCGCACCGCTTTGTGATTGATGTCCAATACCTCGTTCACAAATTTTTTCGATGCCAATCTAATCTTATCTCCAAAAGTACATTTAAGGATATTTACTTCTGTATTGTCGTCTGCGTTCTTTCGTTTTGTATATAAAAATTGCCCCTGGTGATTGATAACAGATGTGGACGGAACAGTACTCGTGGGATCTGTTTTATGACAATCAATATGATTTTTGCCGTGCCATCGACATACCTCATTAGTGCTCTGCAGTGCGAAATTGTCCCCTTGTAACTTTTGGGAAAGACTCTCAGGACCCTGCAATTGTGCCACTTCTCCATAGCTCGTATCTTTACGAGTCAATAAAATATTCAACGTTTGGACGTATATGCCGTTCAGTGCCTTTACCAAAGTCAGTTTGATCAGTAACCGTTTCCACTGCCATGTCCAATTCACCGAACTGTCATTAGAGGCAACCTCTCCTTTTACAGAGTGACCGTGTTGTGTTGCTTGCATTTGATCTTGGTGAGTTGACCATTGGGTACATTTCTGTCTCTGTTTGATGTACTTGTCCTCCACAGACAATATAACTTGTTTCATTGTGGCTGTCGGTTTGACAGTAGGAAATTCTTTCTTGGGAGGTCCGGTTACCTCAAAGTTGTTGCGACGAATTTGCCTATTGTAGCTGTCGATTTCCTGCATTAGAAGCATTGTCTTGAACATTTCTTCTTCTTCGACGTGCATTGAATCAGACAGATAGAATTTGCGGAGATACGGAAACTCGTAGTAGATCGCATTGGTTGTTGCATTTGAAGTTCGCTTCTTTTTCGAACAACCCCGGAAAATGTTCATGTCCCGCTGCGGCCATGTCAATAAAATGGGTGTCCCTTGCACTGTTTTGGCGTGGTCATGATTGGGGTCCATCTCCTGGTCTCGGGTATAACTTTCCTGCTTTTGCATACGTTCGCCAATATCAATTGCAACACAATTCTCGTCATCTTCGTCATGCATGTAGTATAATGCCTGTGGGCAAGCCATGGTGCGTATCAGATCCATGCCCAGAGCGATTCTTTTTTTTCGGAGCGTATCCTCTGACGTCGCTCTAGCTACAGGATCGTCTACTGGATTCTCAATTGTATTTGGGCGCAATAATGACATAGAAAATACCATGTTGTATATGCTATGTGCACACAATAACAGCTTATAGTACAGTGGGGAGGAGTCGAAGTTTGGGTACGCGGTGTTATCACTTGCTTGCATAATATTGTCGACCAATAGCTGGACAAACTGATGGGGTGTGCTTTTTTCGGGGCCTTCATCTTTGGGTGTAGAGAGTCTCTTGTTTTCGGTGAGGAACAAGCTGTGTATGTGAGCATAGTTCTGCAAGGTGTACTTTGTGATGTAGTCGATATCGGCAATGGTCCCTACAGGGAACAGACGAATGGCGCTCGTGAAGCCCTGCTCGATGGACGCAGCGGCGTAGTTCTTCGATAAATGTTCAAGAGCCATCAGATTGGTGCACCGAATCATGCGCAGAAAGAGCACGACGTTGGGAGCATTAAATCGGTCAATGTATTTCTTCAGCATCTTGTCGATGTGGGGCAAAGTTGCGTCCAATGACAGCAGACACAAACTGTTCAGACAGTTCGCATTATTGGTTATGCCGATGTCGTTTGTCATCATGAGATCGGTGAGTGTTTGAGACTGTCCTCTGGCTTTCATTCCGTTGAGGTTGCGTTTGCTCTGAACCTTGAGTTGTTTCAGGGAGGGGAGGTATTTGAAAATATCTCCTTCCTGTAGAAGCTTCCAATCCAATTGATTTGTCGAGCAGAGAGCATTGTAGATGGAATAACAAATACTGTCATAATAGTATGCCACAATATTGTCTCTGTAGTTTTCCATCTCGTTAGTCCACTTCGACAATTCGAATGCTTTTACTTGTATTGACGAAATTGTAATATTTGCTTTGCTGAGGCCCTTGTCAGGCTTGCCCAGGATCTTACAGATGCCATCTTTCCAGTCTGCATCTTTGTCGCTTTGACTCACCATTGCTAAGATTGCCCATATTTGTTGCAGAGTGGGCATACCCTGAATGTGACTGCCGTCATTCATAGAATTCCATGTGCTCATGGGAAGCTTGTGGTGCAGTTGCAGCATCTGGTCGAAGCGCTGCAACGAAATAATCTGGATGGCTGCTGCCGTGTCGGCGACCACAAAATTGTTGTAATTGACCAGCGCCAGTGTCTGTGTCTTGCTCGGGGTGAAAAAATTGATCACATTGGGTGTCTTGATGCGCATTGCGCCGATGAAGATGTGATGGTCGTAGAACACTTGGTTGTGGGTTGTGAGTGAATGAAGAATGCCCTCTGCGTTGACAAGCAGCATGATCTGGTGTGCCACCCACAGGTGCGAGATGCACAGCGACAACAAGAAGTCGATGGCGCCGCGGGCCTCGTACTGCATCTCGGTGACGAAGTCTGCGTCGGTGGTCTTGATGTTTGTGTTGGGCTTAGGGCCTGAGAACACGTTGGCGCGGACGGTGATTGCGGGCATATCCGTGTTCATCTGCGCACAGCCGCACGTGCTTTGGTATATCTTGCGGGCAATCTGCTTACGAGACTTTTCGTCGTCCTTGCTGTTGCCATCACTCTCGTAGTACACGAGAGCCTGCTTCTGATTTCCGTGAATGTCCGAGAACTTGAGCAGGAAGACGGCATCGGGCTTCTGCACGTAGCCCCGGCCTGACCTGTTGAAGGGAAGCATCTTCTCGAGGATTGTCGTCTTCAAGAGGGTCTCGATGAAGTTGGTCTGCGAGCTCTCATTCACCTTCTCGGTCTCGAAGCGCGGACCGTGGCACAGCCTCAGCACGTATTCCATCATGGCGATGCCGACGTCGTCGTACGTCAGCGCCGAGTTCATCTCTATAAGCTTCTCGACGTCGATGTCCCCACGCAGCTCCAGGAAAGACTTCAATTCCAACGACATTGGCGCACGCACCCCACATGTTTAATAGGAGACGAGGGTCTACACCAGGAGTCGCGCATCGCGGGGCCTCCAGCCGTCAGCGAAACCCCCAGAAGGCCAGGAGGAGGCGCGACTGCAGGGCCAGGTGGATGCGGTGCTCGGCATGGTCCAGGCACAGACTCCCCACGTTGCTCGGCCACGGGTCAGCCGCGCCCGAGGCGCCGCCGGCGGGCGTGTCCGCCACCAGCGCAAGACTGCGCACCGCGCCGGCGCGAAACACCCCGGTGTGCACGTCGCACCGGAAGAGCGGGTGCGACAGCGAGAAGCGCACCATCACGGCAGCCTCCGCGCCCGGCTCCGCCTGGGCCAGGCGCTCGATCTTGGCGAGCACGTGCCGGCAGAAGGTGCGCTGCACGTAGTAGTCGTGGAACACTGCCCCCGAGCGGTGCCCCTGCAGGTCGAGCGCCACTGCGTGTCGGCAGTGCAGCCGCGACTGGAAAATGCTGACCGGGCTGTGCTCGCGGGTGACCTCCGCCACCAGCCGCAGCTGCGCCTGCATGCACGCAAAGAGCGCGCCGCGCAAGGGGACAGGGCGGGGCCACACGCCCTCCCCGCCCGCGTCCTCCGGCCCCTCGTCGCTGTCGTACGCGTTGTCCGAAACCGTGTCGGCGTCCGAGGCGCCCGCGCTGTCGGCCCCGTCCGCAATCGCCCCTGCCCGCTCGCGGAACACGCCCCGCGCCTCCGGCGGCAGGCTCTCCAGGAGCATCCTCGAGGCATGCCCCTGCCGGCAGACCGGGCAGCGCATGTCATTCGCGAGGAAGTGCAGGGCAATGGCCGACACGTGGAAGGTGTGTCCGCACGCGAGCTCGGCACACGCGCAGGCCTCGTCCCAGAGCACCGGCAGGCCGTGCAGGTCGTCGGACGTCAGCTCCGCGCTTTCCTCCTGGAATATGGCGCACGGCCCGCGCGGCCGCAGCCGGCACGTCGTCGACCCCTCCGGCCCGTGCCAGAGAAGGGTGGAGGTCATCCGACCACGGCACTGGCGCCTTAAATGGCCGTCCGCTGGTCGGGGCGCATTCCAATCGTTTCGGAGATCGAGTGTATTTAACAAAGCAGTGCCGGGGTGCAATGGCGGATGATTCGCAAGAGCGGTCTGTCGTGTCGGAGGAGTCTCCCGCGGTGTCTGCTGCCGAGGACTTGCAGAATAGCATTCGGATTTTTGAGCAGAGATATATTGAGACTCATATGAGCAGGATATGTTTGACGTTGAGTGTCCTGGAGCTCATCAAAGAGTTTTTTTATGTGTATTACCAGTGCATGCCAGACGAAGTTACCACAGAAGACAACCGCATTTTCGATTTGTTTAAAGATATGTATGTGCGCTTGTATCCCGTGTGGACAAAAGAAGAGTGGGACAGTAGCTTGAATAATATAGTCCCAGACGGTGTGTTGTCCAATACCAAGGGTTTGGCAGGAGTTAGTGATCTATTGGACTTCGACATAGCGCATGCCATCCACCCTTATAATTCCGATTTGTTCCATACAGAAGCCAAAACAAGCAAGAACGAAATGCAGGAATTGTGGAATTACGAAGAACAACACACCAGTGATTCTACACACTCACTGGAATTTCAACACAAAAAACTTATATTTATATTGGTGGGTGAGATAATAAGGAGTGCTGGTCAAATTCAGAGAAGCACTCGGATGGCCACAGGCCTATTGGAAAAATACGTAGGTGAACCAGAAGTAGAAGAATTTTGCAAGACAGCAATCACCAAAGGTCGTGAAATAATTGCGCATACGGACAGTATAATTGATGCAGCGACTCGATTTGCCTTTATTGTCAAGCACGATGTGACGGATGACATGCAAGTGTCAGAAGACAAGAAGCAATGGATGAGAGAGGGAAAAAAACTTTTTTGCGACGTAATAGGTCTGACATTGGGTGTGGATGGTGAAAATAACGAAATTATCAATCTTCATAATGTAATTCCGATGGAAGACGTGGATGTTGTGTCTCCGTGGGAGATGGTAACTGAAGTACGTGATGTGTTTCCTACATTAGGAAACCAAGATAATCTTTATTTTGCCTCCCAGGGGTTTATACTATTCGTGGTGAACAAGTTGAGACACCGCAATTTATTTGACAGCACCGCAGGTATATTCACGGAGCTGCGAGAGTATTATGAGAAATTCAACAAAACATCTACTTCATGGGACACCCGCCTGGGCGACAGGCGGGCGCTGCGCAGGGGCGGTAGCGCCGGGGGCGGGCCAGGCGGCGGAGGGGGTGGCAACGGAAACCAGATGGGCGGCGGAGGCGGGGGCCGGGCGGGCGCAGCAAGTGGGGGGTATCAGGGCCGGCCGGGCGCAGCAAGTGCGGGGTATCAGGGCC
>Ga0306883_100568_pt1 | contig 12988 bp, 10 predicted proteins | sample AntDeeMetageno83_FD_190429 | JGI IMG/M metagenome (GOLD analysis project Ga0306883, IMG submission 190429) | Saline lake microbial communities from Deep lake, Antarctica - Metagenome #83 (v2) (version 2) | ecosystem: Environmental > Aquatic > Non-marine Saline and Alkaline > Saline | place...
GTCGTGTGGCGGGGTCGTTCCCTCCTGGACGACGCGCGAGTCCGTCGCCGCGACGCACCCGGGGATCACGAGTTCCACGCCACCCGCCGCGTCGAAGACGACGTCGCCGTTCAGGTTGCGGACGCCCCACTTGACGAGCCAGAGCGACAGCCCGCTCGCGTGCTCCAGGGGCGTCTCCTCGCCCTCGAGGACGACCTCGTACTCCTCGGGCGGGATGCCGTCGCCGTCGTTCGACGCCGCCACCACGAGGTCCGAGCCGTCGACGACCACGGACAGCGAGACGACACCCGACTCGTCCCCGTACTGGACGAGCGCGTCGACGAGGTCACCCAGTACCGCCTCGAACACGACCGGGTCCACAGCGACGAGCACCGACTCCGGGAGCGACTCCTCGACGACGACCTCGTGGTCGGTCCCGACGCGCTCGATGGCGTTCGCGACGAGCGTCGACAACTCGAACGTCCCTGTGCCGTCGTCCTCGCGGGACATGATGCGTTCGACCTCGCGCGCCTTCTGGCCGAGCGCCGCGAGCGTGTCCGCGGCGGTCGCGATCTCGCCGGCTCGCTCCGCGTCCGCGCCGCCGAGTTCGTCCTCGAACAGCTTCGCCTACCCCGATATGACGTTCACCTCCGTCCGGAGGTTGTGACGGAGGACGCGATTCAGGACGCTCAACCGCTGCTGGGCGTCGTGATAGCTCGTGATGTCCCGGAAGACGAGCGTCTGCCCGATCTCGCGCTGGTACCGGTCGTGGACGGGCGACACCGTCACCTCGTAGACGGCGCTCGCGTCCTCGACCTCGAACCGGTCGCCGGCGTCCGCGACAGTGACGCCCGCGACCGACTCCAGGGGCGTGCCGAGCGCGTCGGTCTTCGCCACGTCGAAGCACTCGCACGCCGCGACGTTCACGTCCACGACGCGGTCGCTGTCGTCGACGACGACGACGGCGTCCCGCATCTCCTCGACGACCGTCGACTCGCCCTGGCGTCGCGTCGCTGGCGTGAGGTCGAGGAGGTCGTGCCGGAAGACGGCGTTCGCGAACAGTATCACGGAGAATGGAACGACGAAGGGCAGGACGTCGATGCCGTCGATCGGTGTGGCGCCGAGGACGGCCGCCAGGTTCCCGGCCCACGGGATGAGGGTGGCGACGACGACGCTCGTCGCCTGCTGCTGGTAGAGGTGGTCGTACCGGACGACGAACTCGACGAGGATGCCGACGCCGGCGAGCAGGCAGAGGTACGCGAATCCGAGGTGGAGGACGTACAGTTCGCCGAGTCCGTGCGCGACGAACGTGTGACCCATCCACGTCGTCGTGGACGTCGACGCGTAGAAGAGGTCGCCGTAGGTCGCGAGGAGCGACTGCTCCGACACCAGTCCGAACTCGGTGAACGCGTCGGCGAACACGCCACCGACCGAGATCGCCGGGACGAGACACAGCGAGAGCACCGTCGGGCGCGTGAGGTACTCGGGGCGCCCGGAGTACTCGAGCGCGAACAACACCCACGTGACGGGGAGGATGGCGATGCCGAACCACTGGAATCCACCGAGGAGGATCCGAAGGGGTCCGAACGAGACGGCGATGCTGACGGCGTAGATGGCGACGTAGACCGTCGTCGACGCCGATAGCAGGACGAACGTGCCCGCGCCGGGTTTCCCGCGACGACGATACCCGACGACGCAGAGGGAGAACACCGCTCCAGCGGCGACCGCGAGGAAGACGCTGAGGAACGGGAACTCACCCACCTGGACCCACCTGGATGCTAGCCAGTGTCACGTCAAGGCGGCTTAACTTTTCGGCTAGTCACTCGCTCTCAACGCGAGAATCAGAACTCGACGACCTCCGACCGGGTCAGATGGTGTGTGGTGGCGTCCACGTGGACGGCGACGCGGTCAGCGCCGCCAGAACGACGGCGTGAAGATGACGAGCACGGACAGCACCTCCAGTCGCCCGATCCACATCAGGAACACCATGTAGAGCTTCGCGCTGTCGGAGAACGGCAGGAAGCTATCCATCGGGCCGACGACGCCGAACCCGGGGCCGACGTTCCCGAGCGTCGCGATAGACACGCTCATCGCGTCCAGTCCGGACAGCGTCACGCTCGGCGTCCGGAGACTGTCGAGGTAGAGGAGTATCGTCGAGAGCACGAACAGCAACACGAAGAGGAGCACGAACGCGAAGACGTCCCGGACGGTCTCCTCCTCGACGACCTCGCCCTCCATTCTGATCACGCGCACAGCGTCGGCGTGGACGGCCGTGAACAACGACCGACCGATCGCTCTCTTCACGAGCACCCACCGGACGATCTTCACCGACCCGGCGGCCGACCCCGCGGACCCGCCGAGGAAGTACGCGAACAGGAGTATCGTCTGCGCCGAGGGATCCCAGGTGTTGACGTCCATGCTCGCGTACCCCGTCGTCGTCACGATCGCGATGACCTGGAAGAGCCCCTGTCGGAGCGAGTTCTCGAGGTTCCCGGGGACGACGTCGATCGCCGTCGGCGTTTCCGCCAGGCCGACGCCGAGGAAGAGCACCGCGGAGATGACCGTGCCGAACCCGACGACTGCGAGCAGGTACGACCGGAACTCGCTGCTTCCCGTCAGCCGCTTCGGTTCGCCGCGGAGGACGTACCAGAACAGCGCGAAGTTCGTCCCGGCGACGAGCATGAACGGCATCATCACCCACTGGATGGCTGGCGCGAACGCCTCGACGCTCCGGGCTTTCGGCGAGAATCCGCCGGTGGGGAGCGTCGTGAGTGCGTGCGCGAGCGAGTTGTAGAGGTCCATCCGCGGGGCGACGCCCGTCACGTGGAGCCCGTAGTAGACGAGCATCGCGAGGAGCGTGAACCCGGCGTAGATTCCCCAGAGTGACCGAGCCGTCCGCTGGATTCGCGGCGTGAGTTTGTCCAGGGAGAGCCCGGGTGCCTCCTGGTTCATGATCTGGGCACCGCCGACGGAGAGATCCGGGAGGATGGCGACCATCAGGACGAGGATCCCCATGCCGCCGATCCACTGCGTGAGCTGGCGCCACAGGAGCATCGCGTGCCCGTGCTGGTCGACGGAGATCGTTCCGAGCACGGTCGCGCCGGTGGTCGTGAATCCACTCATGCTCTCGAACAACGCGTTCACGGGCGTTGCGACGGTGCCAGTGCCAGCGACGAGGTACGGTGTCGTCCCGACCAGCGGCACGAGGAGCCACGCGAGACTCACGAGCAGGAACGCTTCCCGGTCCCCGAGTTCGCTACCGTCGTCGACCAGCTCGAGCAGGCCGCCGACTCCGACCATGACGGCGGTCGTCGCGATGAACGGTACCGGATCCTCGCCGTAGTAGAGCGCCAGGACGAGCGGGAACAGCGGCGTGATTCCGATGTACTTCAGGACGGTGCCGACGTACGACACGCTCACCCGGTAGTCGACGTACACTGTCGGAGAGCGAAGCATCGAACGTCCACATCAGATGGACGGGGGGTGGATGGACATTTCGGTCCCCGGGCGGCCGCGAGACGCCCTCCCGCTCGGCTACTCGGGGGCGAACGCGTCGAGCGTCGCGTCGATCTCCTCGGGAGAGGCTCCTCGTGGGAACCCGATAGAGACGTTGTCGAGGCCGTCGACGTCGGTGAACTTCGCGAGTTCGTCGCGTGCGCATTCGGGCGTGCCGGCGGCAGTGAAGTCGTCGAGCATCTCGTCGGTGAACGCGTCGAGTGCGGCGTCGCGGTCGCCGCTCGACCACTTCGCCGCGATGTCGTGCGCTTCGTCCTCGTAGCCCTGTCGGGCGAGGGAGTCGCGGTAGTAGGTACCCATGCCGCCGACGTAGAACGCGGCGTGCTGGCGCGCGAGGTCGCGAGCGCGGTCGCCGTCCGCGAGCGCGCACGTCGTCAGCGAGAGCGTGACGTCCTGCTCGCTACGGTCGTTGTCGCCGAGTTCGGTGCCGCGTTCGAAGTCCTCGAGGCGGTCACGCATCGCGTCGGGCGTGAAGAGGATGGCGTGCCAGCCGTCCGAGAACCGGCCTGCGAGCTCCACCGCCTTCGGCCCCATCGCCGCAACGTCGACGGGCGGTTCCGGCGTCGGCGGTTCGAAGCGCAGTCGGAACCCGGAGACGTCGAAGTACTCGCCGTCGTAGTCGAGTTCCTCGCCGCGCAGGACGGTCTTGACGATCTCGACGTACTCGCGGGTGCGTCGGAGCGGATTCCCGAAGTCGATGCCGTGCCAGCCCTCGATGACCGCCGGCCCCGACGGCCCGATACCGAGTCGGAATCGGCCCTCAGATACCTCTTGGAGCGTCGCCGCGGTCTGCGCGAGCAACGCGGGCGACCGCGAGTAGACGTTCACGATCGACGTGCCGATCGAGACGGTATCGGTCGCGTGCGCGATGCTCGTGAGGACGGTTATGGCGTCCCGCCCCCAGGTCTCGGGGAGCCAGACGCAGTCGTATCCGAGTTCCTCCGCGCGTACCGCCATGTCCACGAAGTCCCCCACGGACTCCTGCGCGGCGACCGGCAGGTGGACGTGGTAGTCAGTCATGTTAGACGTCCGGGCTCTCCATGATGTCCGGGACGCCCGCCGCCGTGATGCTCTGGCCGACGACGTACGAAGACGCCTCCGAGGCGAGGAACTGCGCGATGTCCGCGATCTCCTCGCTCACGCCGATGCGGCGCTTGACCTCGTCGCGCTCGACCTCGTCGGCGGTGACGCCCATCTGGCTGGCGACACCGGGCGTGGCGACGAACCCGGGCGCGATACAGTTCACGCGTACGTCGTCCTCGGCCCACTCGAACGCGAGCGTCTTCGTGAGGTTCTCGACGGCCGCCTTCGCCGCGGCGTAGTGACTCATCCACGGCGCGCCCTGCTGGCCCGCGACGCTGGAGAGGTTGATGACCGACCCCGAGGATTCCTTGAGGTGCTCCTCGGCGGCCTGGATGCAGTGGTACGTGCCGGTGAGGTTGATGTCGACGATGGTCTTCCAGCCGTTCGGGCTGATGTCGTCGAAGTTCGCCATGAACGACGCCCCCGCGTTGTTCACGAGGACGTCCACGCCGCCGAACTCCTCGACGGTCGCCTCCACCATCGCTTCGACCGCGTCGCGCTCCGTGACGTCGCACTCGACGGGGTGGGCCGTCCCCGGTCGCTCGGAGTCGTTGATGCCCTCGGCAACCGGTTCGACGTTCTCCATCTCCCGCGAGCAGACGACGACGTCGACGCCGTCGTCCGCGAACTGCTCCGCGATGACCTGACCGATACCCGACGACGAGCCGGTGACGATCGCGACGTCGCCGTCCACGCTGAACTGGTCTGTCGACATACACGGAGCGACGGAATCCAGCACCAAAGTAATTTGCAATGCGTTGTCTGTTCACAAGACCCCGGTGGCGGTGCGGATCCGAGCGACCCCGTGGCGAGAGACGAGCCACCCGCCCCACCGTGGCTTTCGAATCGAAGGTCATTTGCGGTGCCGCCGGTTGCGTTCTGGCATCGTGAGCGCGTCCGAGGACGATTCCCCGTTCCAGGCGTACCGGGCCGACGTCGACAGCCCCCTCGCGAGACTGTTCCGCGAGTACGGCCTCCCGCGGTGGCCGTGGCTGCTCGCCGGCATCCTCTCGAACTTCGTCTCCCGGGCCGCGCTCCTCCTGCCACCGGTCGTCCTCGGCACCGCCATCGACGCCGTGTTCTCCGGCGACGACCCCACCCGGTACTCGCTCCCGCTCCTCCCCGCGTCGCTCGTACCGCCGACGCAGGTCGAGCAGTTCTGGTTCAGCGTGTGGCTCATCGTCGGCGCGTTCGTCGTCGGTACCGCCGCCCGCTGGGTGTGGGGCGTGACGATGAACACGTTCGCCCACGGCGTCATGCACCACATCCGGACCGACACGTACGACGCGATGCAGGACCTCGACATGGCGTTCTTCGACGACAAGGAGACCGGCGAGGTCATGAGCATCCTGAACAACGACGCCTCGAACCTCGAGGTGTTCCTCGACGACGCGCTATCGGAGGGCCTGCGCCTCGTCGTGATGGTCCTGGGCATCGCGGGCATCCTCTTCTACTACAACGCACAGTTGGCGACGGTGACGCTCGTGTTCGTCCCCCTGATGGGGGCGTTCACGCTCTGGTTCATGCGGAAGGCCGAACCCAGGTACAAGCGCGTGCGCCAGGCCGTCGGCGACCTGAACACGCGCCTGGAGAACGGGCTCGCGGGCATCCAGCTCGTGAAGACCACCGGCACCGAGTCCTACGAGACCGGGCGAGTCCGCGGTGCATCCCGCGAACTCTACGACGCGAACATGTCCATCCTCACCCTCTCCTACTTCTATCGTCCCGGGATGGGGTTCCTCGCTGGACTCTCCTTCGCCGCGACCTTCCTCGTCGGCGGCCTCTGGCTGTTCCAGGGCGCGCCCGGGCCGCTCACGGGGACGCTCTCCGTTGGCGAGTTCGTCGTGTTCGTCTTCCTCACGCAACGCTTCGTCGAACCGCTCTCCCAGGTCTCGAACATCGTGGACTGGTACGAGAACGCGAAGGCCAGCGGCGAACGCGTGTTCGGTCTCATGGACGTGCCACCGCACGTCACCGAGCGCGAGGACGCGATCGACCTCGCGGACGTCGACGGCCACGTCACGTACGACGACGTCACGTTCACGTACGACGGCGCCGACGAACCCGTCCTCCGCGGCGTCGACGTCGACGCCCAGCCCGGCGAAACGATCGCGCTCGTCGGCTCCACCGGCGCCGGGAAGTCGACGACGCTCAAACTCCTCCTGCGCCTGTACGACGTTGACGAGCCACGCTCGTCAGCCCGTCAGACGCAGTCTGACGACGTCGACTCCGGCGCAGTCGAGATCGACGGACACGACGTCCGCGACGTCACGCTCGACTCGCTTCGCCAGACCGTCGGGTACGTCGGCCAGAACGCGTTCCTCTTCGACGGTACCATCGCCGAGAACGTCAAGTACGGACGGTTCGACGCCGACCACGACGACGTCGTCGACGCCGCGAAGCGCGCCGCCGCCCACGAGTTCATCTCTGACCTCTCCGACGGATACGAGACGCGCGTCGGCGAGCGCGGCGTGAAGCTCTCCGGCGGCCAGCGTCAACGGCTCGCCATCGCCAGGGTCGTCCTCCAGGACCCGCCAGTGCTCGTGCTCGACGAAGCCACGTCGGACGTCGACACCGAGACCGAACTCCGCATCCAGCGGAGCCTCGACAGACTCGCCGCGGAACGCACGACGTTCGCCATCGCCCACCGACTCTCCACCGTGAAGGACGCCGACCGCATCCTCGTCCTCGAAGACGGCAACGTCGTCGAACGCGGCACGCACGAAGAGCTCCGTGCCGCCGGCGGACGGTACGCGACGCTCTGGGGCGTGCAAGCCGGCGAGGTCGACGACCCCGACGAGGACCTGTTCGACTGACGGCGTCGAGGACCACTTCGACTGACGGCGTCGAGGACCACTTCGACTGACGGCGTCGAGGACCACTTCGACTGACGGCGTCGAGGACCACTTCGACTGACGGCGTCGAGGACCACTTCGACTGACGGCGTCGAGGACCACTTCGACTGACGGCGTCGAGGACCACTTCGACGGACCATCGCAGAGAGAAACCGATTGATTCTTACAGGTTTCCCCCGGAGTAAGTTCTCAATGAGTGACATCCGGGTGCTGTGCGTCGACGACGATCCAAGCCGCCTGGACCTCGCCGGGACGTTCCTCGACCGCGAGAGCGACCGCATCGCCGTGAGGACCGCCGAAACCGCCGACGACGCACTCGAGGTGCTCCACGCCCGACCCGTCGACTGCATCGTCTGCGACTACGACCTCGCCGACGCCACCGGACTCGAGACCCTCCGGACCGTCCGCGAGACCCACCCCGACCTCCCGTTCGTCCTGTTCACCGCGAAAGGGAGCGAGAGCGTCGCCGCCGACGCCATCGCCGCCGGCGTCACCGACTACCTCCAGAAGGGCGGCCCCGAGACGTACGCGCTCCTCGCGAACCGCATCGAGAACGCCGTCGACGGTGCACGCGCACAGGCTCGCCTCGACCGTACGCGCAAGAAGACCGCGCAACTGCACGCACACGCCGCCGACATCGCCGGTGCACGCTCCCGCGACGCCGTCTACGACGCCGCGCTCTCCGCCGCCGCAGACATCCTCGAGTTCAGCGTCTACGGGCTCTACGAGGCCCGCGACGGCGCGTTCCATCCCGTCGGCGCCGACAGCTACGACCCCGGCGACCGCCCGACGCTCGACGCGGGCGTCCTCGGGCAGACCTACCAGCGCGGCGAATCCGTCGTCGTCGACGACGCCACCGCCGACGACGCCGCCGCCCCCGCCGAACCGTCGTTCCAGTCCGCGCTGTCCGTTCCCGTCGGCGACGACCTCGTCTTCCAGGCCATCGCCGAGGAACACGCGGCGTTCACGACGAGCGACCTGGAACTCGCCGAACTCCTCGCGACGCACGTCGCACAGGCGATCGACCGCATCGACCACGAACGCGAACGCCGACGGACGAACGACCGGTTGCGCGCCATCGTCGACAACACCACCGCCATCGTGTACAGCAAGGACTGCGAGGGCCGGTACGAGCTGGTGAACGAGCGCTTCCAGGAACTCGTGGGGCTCGACGAGTCCGAGATGCTCGGCCGCACCGACTGGGAACTGCAGGACGAGGAGTACGCCACCGAAGTCCGCGAGAACGACGAGCGCGCCATCGAAGAGGCCGCTCCAGTCGAGGTCGAGGAACGTTGCGTCTTCGACGGCGAGGAACGCACGTACTACTCGGTGAAGGTCCCACTGTTCGAGGACGGCGAACCGACTGGCGTCTGCGGCATCAGCGCCGACATAACGGAGCTGAAACGGCGGGAACGCAAGCTCGAACGGCAGCGGAACCGACTCGACGAGTTCGCGAGCGTCGTCAGTCACGACCTCCGCGGTCCGCTCTCCGTCGCCGACGGCTACCGCGACCTGCTCGCCGAGGACGTCGACGACCCGCGACTGGACGAGATCGCGGACGCCCACGACCGCATGGAGGAACTCATCGAGGACGTGCTCGCACTCGCTCGCGAAGGCGAGACCGTCGTCGACCCGGAACCGGTCCCGGTGGAATCGGTCGTCGAATCCGCGCGAAGTGGCGCGACCGTCGACGCGGACGTCGACGTGCGCGTCGAGGACCCTGGCGTCGTCGACGCCGACCGGACGCGCCTCCGTCGCCTGTTAGAGAACTGCTTCCGGAACGCCATCGAACACGGCGGCGACGTCTCGACGATCCGCGTCACCGGCACCGAGAACGGGTTCGCGATCGTCGACGACGGCGACGGCGTCCCCGAGGCCGAGCGCGACGACATCTTCGACTTCGGCGTCAGTTCCGGCTCCGGTACCGGCATCGGGCTCGCGGTCGTCCGCGAGATCGTCGACGCTCACGACTGGACGGTCCGGTGCGAGGAGAGCGACGCTGGCGGAGCGTGCTTCGTCGTCGAAACGACCGCGAGCGCACGACCACCCGCCGTCACGCGCTGAGCGAGTCGGTCGAGGACCGCTCTCGCGCCCTCAGAGTTCGTCGTCGTAGTACGTGATGCCCGCGAGTTCCTCGAGGTCGGGGTCGTCGAACGCCCAGCGCGCGATCGAACGCCGATGCACCTCGTCCGCACCGTCGATGATGCGGAACGCACGCACGTTCTCGTAGAAATCCGCGAGGGGCAGGTCCTTCCCGATGCCGTTCCCGCCACACATCTGGACGGCGGTATCGACCGCGTCCTGGGCGACGTTCGCGGTGAACGTCTTCGCCATCGCCACCTCGATACGTGCTTCGTCACCGGCGGCGATGCCGTCAGCGGCGTGCCGAATCATCGTGCGCGCGGCGTGCAGGTGCGTGCGGTGGTCCGCGACCTCGTGCCGGAGCGCCTGCTTCTCGCTCAGGGGTTCGCCGAACGCCTCGCGCTCGCTCGCGTACGCCGTCGCGACGTCGAGCGCACGGTCCGCCATCCCCGCGAACCGCATGCAGTGCGTGAGTCGCGCCGGCCCGAGCCGCGCTTGCGCGACCATGAACCCGCCGTCTTCCGGCCCGAGCGTGTTCGAAACGGGCACGCGCACGTCGTGGAACTTCACCTCCGCGTGACTCGAACCGATAGGCTCGCCGCCGATGTGAGCGACGTCCCTGACGACCTCGACACCGTCAGCCTCCCGCGGCACGATGATGAGACTCGTTCCCTCGTAGGGGTGCGCGTCCGGATTCGAGCGCGCCATCACGAGGAACACGTCCGCGCCCGCACCACCGGTCGTCCACCACTTGTGCCCCGAAACCACCCACTCGCCGGCGTCCTCGTCCTTCGCCGCCGTCGTCTGGAGCATCTTCGGGTCCGACCCACCGCCCTGCATCGGCTCCGTCATACAGAACCCCGAGTTCGACTCGCCGCTCGCGAGTTGTCCCAGCCACCGCTCCTGCTGGGCCTCGGTCCCGAAGTGCTCGAGCGTGTGCATGTTCCCCTCGTCCGGCGCCGCACACCGCATCGCCGTCGGCCCCAGGAGACTCCGCCCGGCCTCCTCGAACACCGGAAGCATCTCGCGGAACTCCATGCCGAGTCCGCCGTACTCCTCGGGGATCTGCGGGCCGTACACGTCGTACTCGCGAGCGCTCTCACGCAGGTCCGCGATGACGCTCCCGGGCACCTCGCTCGACCCCAGGTACTCGCGCTCGACCGGGATCACTTCCTCGCGCACGAACTCGCGCGCTCGCTCCGCGACCTCCTTCCCACGGTCCGGGTCATCGTATTCCATACTACTACCGTGGAACGCCGGTGCCAAAATACTCCGTCAACCGGGAGGAACTCGTCGGTCGTTGACTAGGGCGCACGAACGACCGGTTCAGCGATCGCTCGTGGAGGGTCTATCGAGGGGTTCGTCGAGCGCTCAACCGCGAAGTATCTCCTGGAGGCGCGTCGTCAGTCCGCCGTCGTCGCCGAGTTTGAGGTAGTAGGCGTCGCCGCCGTCCTCGTAGTAGTTGTCGATGCGGCGCTTGACCTCGAACCCGAGGTGCTCGTAGAACTGGAGGGCGTTCTCGTTCGTCGTCCGGGCGTGACACGTGACCGTGCGGTGTTCGTCCGCGACGCGAGCGACGAGTTTCTTCCCGACGTCCTCCCCGCGGTACCCGGGGTCGACGGCGAGGAAGAGGATGTAGCCGTCCCGCCGAACCGCGATGAACCCCATGAGTTCCGTCTCCGGACCGTCCGCGACGACCGCGTGCACGGTCGACCGACGGTACGCGTCAGAGAAGAAGTCTCGGCGTTGCTTGAGGACGCCTTCCGCGCGTCGAATCTGCTCCTTGAGTTTCCACGCATCTGTCACGAGGTCGTCGTTCCCCGGACCGACGACGCGTGTATCGACGTTGACGCTCACTAGGAAGGGAATCGGAGACACACAGATATAATTCCATCGGCACCCCGGGAATCGAAGTTCCCCAATCACTTTCAGCGCTCAGTGAATGGCACCTGAGCGCCCAGTGAGTGGCACCTGGGAATGAAGTCGCCGTCGACTGAGGAGTACCAGTCACCACGCGAGGCCGGTCGGAGCGCGATCGATCACGTGCAGGACGCGTTCATCGGCGGACGGTAGCGCGACGAATCCCGGAGAGACCAAGGAACCGGGAGACTGACGGACGACGAGGACGACGAGACGAACGAATGACCGGCTCGTTCGCGCTCAGAGAACACACGGCGGACGTGGCAGTCGAAGCGACGGCCGAGACCGTCTCGGACGTCTTCGCGGCGGTCGCCGACGGGCTCGCGGCCGCGATGTGCGACGACGTCCCGGAGAGCGAGGGCGAGCGCTTCGCCATCGACCGCGAGGCGGAGAACCTCGAAGGGCTCCTGTACGACTACCTCGGACGACTCATCTACGAGCGCGACGTCCGCGGCGTCCTCCCCGTCGACAACGACGCCACCGTCACCCTCCCCGACGAAGACCACGGTCCCGACGATACCGCGTACAGCGTCGACGCGAGCGCTCGCGGCGTCCCGCTATCGGCTGTGTCGGCGCGCGAGATCAAGGCGGTGACGTTCTCGGAGATGGTCGTCGAGGCACGCGACAGCGGATGGTACGCGTACGTCGTCTTCGACGTCTGACTCACTCCTCGGCCGTCGGCTTCGATGTGATACCCGCAACCCCCGCGTCGACTCCGCAGGGTGCCGTTCGAGCCGTCGGATCGACGCTCGAACGCCTGCAGTCGAGGCGACCGTTAAGGCGCCAGCCGTCGAAGACTCGAACATGACAACGCGGCTGCGCCGACTGTCGACGTTCCTGCTCGTCGCCATCGCCGCCACCAGCGTCGCGGGCACGGCGAGCGCGCACGTCCGGTACGTCGTCGACGGCCCGGAGGACGTCGAATCCATCGTAGCGTTCGTCGTCTCCACGCTCTCCGACCCGATACACGCCGGCCTCGTCGGTGGCGGCGGACTCGCGACCGTCGCCGGCGTGCTCGCGTACCGACGGTACCGGCCGTTCCAGGTAGACCTCGCGGTGTTCACGCGGACGATGGATGCCTACCGCGACCTGCTCCCGTGGCTCCTCCGACTGAGTCTCGGTATCCCCCTCATCGGCGCAGGGTTCACCGGGTACTTCTTCACGCCACTCGTCGAGAGCAACGCTCGCATCCTCTTCATCGGCCTCGGGTTCCTGATGCTTTTCGGGCTCGCGACGCGCGCCGTCGCGATCGTCACGCTCGTCGTCTACCTCGCCGGGCTCGTCGTCGAACCGCTGTTGCTCCTGCAGTTCGAGTACGTCGGCGGGCTGCTCGCACTCGCCCTCGTCGGGAGTGGGCGACCGAGCGCGGACGACGTCCTCGACGACGTCGCGTCGGACGACGACACCGTATACGGCCGAATCGACCCCATCCACGAGTTCGCGGAACGGTTCCGGGCACGCATCGCGCCCGCGGAACCGCTCGCGCCCGTCGCCATCCGCGTGTCGCTGGGCCTCACGTTCGCGTACCTCGGCATCGTGGAGAAACTCCTGAA
>Ga0306883_100590_pt1 | contig 12663 bp, 19 predicted proteins | sample AntDeeMetageno83_FD_190429 | JGI IMG/M metagenome (GOLD analysis project Ga0306883, IMG submission 190429) | Saline lake microbial communities from Deep lake, Antarctica - Metagenome #83 (v2) (version 2) | ecosystem: Environmental > Aquatic > Non-marine Saline and Alkaline > Saline | place...
CCCCCGTGTGCCCACACCCACGCGCCCGCGCCCGCGCCCGCAACGCACGCGGGAGGCTGTGGGGGTCTGGCTGAACGTGGAAAAGAAAAGAACCAAAAGAAAAAACAGCACAACTACAACAACTGTCCAATTAATAGGGATTCTTCTACTCGGGCTGACTGTTCCCGAGCGAGACTGAACCTCACCCAACCGCCTCGGTTGCCATCAGGTGAGTACGGCCGACGACGACTGCCGCCGACCTGACATCAATCTCGTTCTCAAACGTTGGCGAGGAATCGAACCTCGTGTGAAACACCATGCCCAACGTACCCATTTCAAGCTACTGGTCTCGACTTCTACCTGTCAGGACAGTAAACGAATTTCCCGCTTCTGTTGATCGAGAACAGACCCATCCGCTTCGCCAGTTTGACTTTCTTCTTCGCTGTTGCTTCTATCTCGACCTGATTCTTCGGCGAGGTGATAACGGCGTTCTGGAGGTCAGCAATGTCTCGGGCCTCTCCCGGTTCGAGGGCGGCATCGAACGTGGCTTCCCATCGGCCGCCACCCGACCGGGTCTCTGTCTCTGTAGACTGGCGCTGCTTACGTCGTGCCTCTTTCCAGCGGTCGATGTCCCCGACAAGGTCTCGTAGCTCTGCGACCTCGTCTTGGATGGCTGTCAGCGCTTCCTCGTCGGTCTCGACCTCGCGCGCATCGAGGATCGACTCGACTTCGCTGCTGATTCGAGATTCCTCGGATTCGATGTCGCCCGCGGTCAGCATCTGGTCTACGTGGTGTTCGAGACGGTTCTCGAACGTATCCAGTCGTGATTCTACTTTGCTCAGTCGCCGTTGGACTGCGTGTATTTCTTCGTCTGTCATGTTCCCGAACGATCCGAGAATTTAATCCGACAGACGCTGAGAAGTAGGACGAGAGAGGACAGCCCCTGTCAAGGTTCAGTCCTACTCCTCACCTTCTGTCGAAGATAGCTCGTTAGTCGTTCGTGTACCGAATGTTGTACCCTCCTCACTTAGTCGTTTTCACTCTCTCGACCAGTGGCCTCTCACGCACGGCCGATCCTTGCAGCCCTGCTGGCTCGTCCTGTGCGCCGCTGCTCGGCTACGGCCAGACACACCCGTCAGAACAGAACGCGCTCTCGGCGAACGTGAGCGCTCTCAGAATGGATCGGGTGGAGAAACATACGCTGGGGAACAGCAGCGACCCACACACGGGCCGGGTGCGGTGACGAGCCGCGTGGTTGTCTACGAGAACCCGGTCTGCCGCTGTTCCCTGCGAGCCTCCCGCAGCCGACGGGTGGATGCAATACTGATCATCATGGTCGCGGAAATGGTCGACCCGGTGTGTGGGCGTCCGAAACCGGCACCTCAACAACTACCGACAACACCTAAAAAGACTCAATCAGGGCTACAAGACACCGAAGTACTCGCCAGCGAGGATGATCGCGGCCACGCCGACGAGCGTCGCGCTGATCCCGCCGACCGTACCGATGGTCAGGACCTCTCCGAGTCGCTTGACACTCGTCTTGGTGATCGCGCCCGAGCGCTTGACGATCTTCCGCAGCGTTGCGAGACCGGCCATCAGGGCAACACCTCGTTCCCGACTCGGTCGAGCCAACGCAGTGCTGACACAGCCAGCAGCACTGGGATGCGAATAACGCCGAGGGCGTGGTTGTAGACGGTTCTTAGCGCGCCCATCTCAGATCATACTCCAGATGATCGGCACCCATTTCCACAGCAGGTAGAGGGTGACGAGGCCGAGAATCGACATCCCGGCCGCACTTCCGCCGAGCAGTGGCCGGAGGTACGGCACCTTCCCTACCATCTCGCCTGTCTTTTCGCTGTATCGCCCGACGAGTGGGAGTTGATTGGAGACGCCGTTGCCGACTCGGGCGGGACCTTTCTGCATCGCCTTTTTGATCGTCGAGATGACGACCATCTACATCATATCCCATGCGAAGTAGGCGACGATCAGTGCGCCGACTGCGCCGACTGCGCCGAGGCTGACGACAAGCGACCCGCCACCGACGAGGCCGACAATCGCTTCGCCGCCTGTGACGATGAAGTTGCGCCCGCTGCCGATCATGTGGCCGAGGCGGTTCCCGAACACGTCGAGTCGACCCATACCGGCGAGGAGGTCACCCTCTCCGCGGATGCCTGCCTTGGTTGCCTTGTATGCGTTCTTGACGAGTGTGAGTGCTGGCATTACACCCAGAACAATCGGTAGCACCCACATAAGCACTCAATTACAGCGTCCTACGTCTGACCTGTCGGACACGGCCTGCTGTCTGACAACACGAGGGTTCATCGGTGGATATAAGGGGTGAGGTACAGAATGATGTACCAGTGTTGGCGATTGAAGTGAATGTCGCCACACCACCGACACACCTCGACCCATGAACTCAGAAGAACTCCGCGCACGAATCCGCACCGCATCGGAAGCCACCCTCAACGTCCATGCCGCCTACAAGACCGGCGAGAGCGAGGGAATCGAATACTACGTCGTCGTCGCCGAGAAGACACACAACGGCAAGGAGATGCTGAATCTCCGCTACTTCGCGGCCCACATCCACAATCCAGAGGAAGACACGTGGATGAAAAACGGCCTCTCGGCCCGCAACGGCCCGAGCCTCCTCGAACGCCTCGCACAGGATCTCCAACACGCCCCCACTGGGCTGACCGGGAACGCCGGCGAGTTCATCACCAGCGACCTGACAGGCCCGGGGGAGTAACGGATGGCTCAACAGAGCTTCAAGCAGTTCACCAAGAGCGTCGTCAGTCGACCGGGCAACTACGCGGTCGTCCAGCGGATCAAGGACGCCGTCACCGGGATCGCTGACGATCTCGGCGTCTCGCTCGATCTGTTCGGCGCACGGCCGGGCGAACTCGACGACTCGACAGGCGTGCTGCGCTACCAGTACTCGACGACGTTCGAGTACTACACCGGCCGCAAGAGCGACGACACGGAGATCGGGCAGGTCCAGTTCCGGACGACGCTCTACACGCTGACGCCGCCGTCGGACCGTCTCAAGCAGTACATCAAGCAGACCAACCACCTGCGCCTTCACACGCTGTTCGAGACACAGGAGTACGACGGCTACATGAGCGGCTTCGGCTTCATCTCCAGCAGCGAGAACGAAGAAGACGTGCAGGCGGCGGCCCAAGACGAGATCCCGGCGTCGGGTCTCGGCGTGCCGAACTTCTCGTGTGAGGTCTACGACGAGGACGGCCAGATCGCGGGCTACTCGAAGGGGTACTCGATGGACTTCGGTGTCCACGAGGATCAGGTCGTCACGGGCGGCGACGCGCCCGAGGGCGAGGTCTGGAAGGTCCGCTCGTTCAACGACAACGAGGGGGCCTACGAGATCGGGCCGGACGCCTACACGAACGCCCGCGAGCGGGCCAAGAACGCCTCGGGCAAGACGGTCTACATCAACGGCATCCCCACGGGATCGGTCACCTCACGCGGGACGACGTGGCTCAAGAAACAGCACAAGAGTCCGTCGCGTGCCACGTGGCTCTCGCGGCGCTACCTCACCGAGAACACGGGCACGCCCTACCAAGCGCTCTCGCCGGGTTCCAAGCTCTACAAGGTCAACGAGACGGCCGAGGGGCTGTACTTCTCGACAGTCGAGCCATCGAACTTCTCGCAGATCGCGCCCGACGAGGTCGACCCCGACGCCACCCAGACGGTCGACACCGAGAAGGTGATGGATCTCAACGACGACGAGCCGACGGTGTTCGTCGTGGTCAAAGACGAGGCTGACCCGTGGGCGCTCGGCAAGCGCAAGAACGGCCAGACGGTCGAGATCAGCCGGACGACGCGCTTCAGTACGACAACCACTGCACAGGGGGCGCGCCGCCCATGAGCTACCCCGTCCGCTGCCCGCACTGCAAGGTCGTCTTCAAGGCCCACGGCTACGAGGCGTCGATGACCTGCAACGACTGTGGCGGCTGGTTCAACCCGCAGTGCCACGGCATCCACCATCTCGAACGCGACGACGCGGAGGTGTCTCAATGAGCAGCGAACCTGTCCCGATCACCTACTACAAGCGGACCGGCCGCATCCTGCCCGGCAGCCAGTCGCTGATCGCGGAGTGGCTCGCCGCGAACAACGCCGACACGGAGGCCGAAGATGACTGATCTCACCGACTTCACACCCGACGACACACCCGACGACACGCCCGACGCAGACGCCTGCCCGCAGTGTGGCAGCACCGACACCGACACCCGCGAGACGGCCACGGGGCGCGAGCGCGTCACGGCCTGTGCGGGCTGTGGCCGCCCGCTCGACCGCACGGGGCGCTCACGATGATTTCACCAGAGGTCGGCCTCGCGCTGTTCTACGTCGCGGGGACGTTCTGTATCGTCTCGCCGGGAATCATGGCCTACCTCAGCGTTCACGACCGAAACTGGGCGCTGGCTATTGCCAACGCCTTCTCGTGTGTCCTGTGGCTTGGCATCCTCGCGCTGGAGGTGCTGGCATGACTGCTGCTGCCTCCCGCATCACGGTCGACATCGACTCGCACGTCCCGAACCCGCGGCTCCGGCTGCTACGAGCCAAACAGGGCCTCGAACGGGCGGGAGCGTTCGAGATCGAGTATGCCACGTCCTCGTCGGGCACGGGGTTCCACATTGTCGGCTACTTCGACGAACCGCTCGCCCGTGAAACGCAGTTCCAGATCCGCGAGAACCTCAACGACGACCCGAATCGCCTCCGGATGGATCGTCAGCGCGCCGAGCGCGGGCTGCCGATCAACACCATGTGGGACCACAAGGACGGCAACGAGGGGTCCCGACAGGTCTTCGAGACGGTCGACGACGTGATTCGTTTCGCCGAGACCAACACACAGTCGACCAAAGGCCGCCTCAATGCGATCCAGAATCGCGGACACAAGGCCATAATCGACGAAGAAATCCCGAAAATGTCCACTATTACGGCGAAATAGTGCCAAAAATCAAGGGGTTTATATGTATATAGGCCCTATATATACATGTAGAAGAAAAAGAGAGACCAGTGACGAGTATGCGATGCGGACGATGACTCACTGGCTTCCCTCTCCCCAAGGCCCCACACCGGCAGTACGCTGGTGTGTGGCCTTTTTTATTGCGTAAGGGGCTTCTACAGGACAACTCACTATGAGTGATAACAACGCAGCCGACGACAGTAGCACAGAATCCAACTACGACGACGCAATGTTCGACGACGCAGACACGGACGCAGACGCAGACGGAGACACTACGACAATGAGAGCCGACGACACCACCGAACCCAAGACGTACAGCCTCTCAATCACTCTCGACGAGAGTTCGCCCAAAGCGGTCGTCTCTGCGACCGACTCGCTTTTCCACGTGACCGGCTTCGAGATCGGCGAGACACAGTACGCGGTCGACCTCGACACCGAGCAGGACGCGCGGGTGATCAAGGCCGCAGTCAACCAGATCCGCCGCGAGGACAGCGACCGGACGCCGATGGACATTCTGGAAAATCTCTCGGACAGCCCGTTCACAGGCCGCAACCCGTTCTGCGACGAGACCGCAACGCAGCCCGAGCCGATGGTCGACTTTTCGATGATCGACGACGCGCCGTACACGGACGCGCCCGAGCCGATGGTCGAGTTCACAGGCGAGTCGTTCCGCGTGGTCGGCGAGAACCGCGACGTAGTCTACGCCGACGGCCTCGCCTCGCGCCGCATCGCCAGTGGGGTTGCTGACGACGTGCGGCTGTTCATGGAGTACGATCTCCGACCGCCCGAGGAGACCGACTCCGAGGATGAGGCTGACACGTCTCACGAGCCGGCCTACGACACCAACTACGAGCGGATCGCTGACGAGGATGACGTGGTTTTCGCCACCACGACCGAGCGCAAGGGTGTGTTCACTTCGCTCGACGGCGTCGAGTACGACACGACGGCCGAGCGGATGGCAGACGATCCGGCGGCACTCACCCGCGAACAGACGTCCGCGTGGGCCAAGCAGGCACTCGTCTACGCGCTGTGGTTCAGCGTCGGGCTGGTGATCGCGGCGCTGATCAACCTCACCCATGCGGTCTACGTTGACGTGCGGAACGCACTGAGCAGATAACACTCTCCCTCGTAGGCCATGAAATAGGACATGAAACAGAGGGCAACCACCGACACAATGACATTCAATCAAACAATGGGCAAGCTCTGGGACGAACTCATCGAGCGCGGCCCACAACCAACAAAAGAACTGAACGCAGACACTGGCAAAGTCCCGTACCCCACCCGACTGGCAGGTCTGACGAACTTCCGCCCGACGACGTCAACGAATGGAGGTGCTGTTTCCGGCGGCGGCCACAAACTCACAATCTACTATATCGAGGGCGAACACACGCCGCGCCAAGTCGTCGAGGCGTGGTTCGAGGCGAACCCGCACACGGTCGAGGCACACACCAAACACGCTCTCACACATCGGATGGCCAAGTACGGCAGCGAGTACGCGGCGGCGGTACTCGACATCCTCGACGAGACGGATAACTCCGAGCCGCACGCTACGGGAAACACAGGCCCCACGGCGTATGGCGCGTGTCCGATCTGTGACGAGGACCTCTCCGGCAGCCTCGCCAGACACCTCCCCGATTGCACCGGCACCGAACCAACTGACGATCAATCACCGACACACCAATGAAACGACCTAACACGAAAATCCACTGGGGCGCACTCGCAGTCGCAAAGTACTATCAGAAAACCGGCGAAGCAGCCAGACTCCGCGACCTCTACCCGGCGGTCAGAGTGGTCTTCGACACGCCAGATGATCTTTCAGCGTCGCTGGCGAATCTTCTCGGCGCGGGAACCATCGACGCGAAAATGTGCTTGTCGCCGTCGAAAAATGGCGGGAAAACAAAGACGAACGCCTACTACCCAACGACGATAACTATCGAGGGTCTCCGAGATGTTGGGTCTCCAACGAAGTTCACTGACGGGTCGGCAGTACCTGACTACTTCTCGACGGACATTCCCTCGGAGCGTGTCGACGCAGCCGAGGACCCGACGATGCCGTCCGGGGGTCCCCAACACGGCCTCGAATATGAGCGGATGGGGCGCAGAGGGACACGTTCAAACTGGTCGACCGCCCCAGAGTCAACCGATGCAACCGAGCTTCCAACCATCGACGCAATCACTGGCCTCGACGAGGGAGACGACATGAGTCCACCAGAGCCACACACGCTCGACGACGACCTCACGCCTGCCATCGTCGAGGACATAATCCACTACTGCGAGGACTGTGGCACGCTGTTCGAGACGGGCAACGGCCTCGGTGGCCATCGCGGCGGCTCTGCGTGCGGCCAAGGCTCGGACCCGACCGACTGTACTGTGTGTGGCGAGACGTTCCAGACTGTCCGCGGCATGAAGTCCCACCGCACAATCGTCCATCCTGACTGGGATGCCGACGAGCAGGACACCGACGACACGCCGGATGAAGCACACGGCCGAAACGAGTCGCGGCTGGTTTCGACGCTTACTGCGGCTGAGTCCGACTCAGACGCGTATGGTGACATTCCTGTCGCCCACGATCCGGCCTACATGACGGCCCGGTCGGTCGAACTCGACTGGCCGACCATCGCCAACCGCCTCTCGACAATCGCCACGAGCGCCCGCGAGACGGACAACGAGACGGCCGCCAACGCCTACGACCGCTTCGCCGCCCTCGCTATGGAGCGCGGAATGGCCGACGAGCCGCCCGCAGACAACCCGCTCACCCACGAGTTCGCCCGCGTGTTGCTCGACAAACGCTCCGATACCTTCGACTCACAGGCACTCAAACGCACGCTAGAGGGGGCAGAGGAGTCCATATAGGCGACCCTTTATAAGGCTACAGGCCCTATATATACATGTAGAAAGAATCAGAAAGGAAGTGACGAGTATGCGATGCGGACTCCTCACTTCTCACGACCCTCAAGGCCCACACCGGCAGTACGCTGGTGTGGGCCTTTTTGCGTTTGTATAGGCACACACCCGCGCTCTCGGGGCAGGCCATGAAATAGGACACTTGAAACACGGGAGTACCAACCACCGACAATGACAACGACACACGAACCTAACAGACAGGTATCAGACGATGAACAACACCTCTGGGCACGCTTCAACAGCTACGTAGAGTCCAGCGACGAAGATTACGTTTCGGTCACGCAGGTCGCCCAGAACAACACGACGCTACACGAACAGCGCAGCCGACAGATCGTCGCAACATGGGCCAGCGAAGGTCTCGTTGTTGCCGACGACAGCCACAACAAGGCGATGCTGACCGAGTACGGCCGACAGGTCGATGTCCTCAACACGGGCCTGAGCCGCGGGGAGTCGTGGAGATGACTGCCGACTACACTCCCGACCAGCAGCGCCTCCGCGAGATCGGCGACGACCCGGACGATCAAGCAACCATCTTCGAGTTCGATATGACAGAACCAACTACCGACACCGACGACGACACCGAGACGGACCGCCTCGACATGAACATCAACCCCGACGACTTCTGGACGTTCGATCAGTCGCGCCGCAGCCTGCACGCTCGCGCCGAGCAGTACAACCCAAACGTGAGCAAGGGGGATCTGAAGTCTACCATGTTCGGTCTGACGGGCTTCCAGCGCGACCTCCTCTACGTCATCATGGGGTCGGACAAACCATCGGGCCAAGAGATCCGCCGACGGCTCGAAAACGACACCTCCATCGCCAAGGTCAACAACGGGCGGCTCTACTCCAACCTCGACTCGCTCGTCGACAGCGGGCTGGTCGAGAAGGGCGACCGCGACCAGCGCACCAACTACTACGATCTCACCGACGCGGGACGCGATGCCATCGAAAACCGCCGCGAGTGGGAGGCCGAGATGCTGGGTGGTCGGCCATGATCCAACCGGACGAACCGCGCAAGACGCTCGAAACGGCGCTCGAAAGGGTCGACACGGACGGCAAAGACACGACGCTGCTGCGGCTGGCTGCCGGGATGTTCACGCTGACGCTGGCGGTCTTCGGAGCCTACACCACGCACTACGTGGTTCGGGCGGCCAAACAGGCCTACACACTCGCCAAGACGCTCGCCGTGCTGGTGGTCGTCTTCGGGATCTACTACGGCCTGTCGAGCATCGTCACGGGTGCGATCAGCGCGGCGACCAACCGCATCGTTGCCCAACTCACCCAGCGCGGCAATCTCGACGAACGGATCGCCAACGCCATCGGCGTCGTCGTCGCGCTGACTGCGATCTACGCGGTCTACTGCGTGATGAAGTGGTCGGTCGCGCCGGTCACGAAGTTCCTCTCGGTGCCGGACTCAGAACAGACATCGGTGATGGACTACATCACCGAGCAAACAACCTCGACGGCCGACCCGAACCCGCCAGAAGGCTCGATGGCACACGACATTCTCAATGACGACTGAACGCGAGCGCAGACGACAGCAGGTAGCACAGAAAATCCGAGAAGCCCGCGACCACCTCTCACAGCTCTCACACACGGATCGACGACTCTCAGACGAGCTGTTGCTGCTGGTTCTCGTCATCCTCGAAGAAGCACTCTCGCAGAAAAGTGGAGGGCCTGACGATGAATCTTGATCCAAGGCCAACCACCGACACAGGTCTCTCGACCCACCTGAGACCTGAGCGCGAGGCGGCCTAAAGGTTGCCATGTATCAGGTATTCTGGATCGGACCGTGGTCCGACCCCAACCTCCTCCCTCTGATGAGTCCATCACCGTTCATCAGACGGTACACTATTCTGCACCAATCCCGACAGTCGAACCGTGCAGCAACCAACCAACTCGAACTTCTCAATGGAAATCAACGACGACCTACTAACGGCAATCGCAGAGATCATCGACTACCTTGGCGACCCCCAGAACGCACTGGCTGTCTGGATCGCGGCGTCTGGACTGCTGGCTGGCGCACACATCGCCGCACCGATAATCGCCCTATGACGTATCCAAAAGTCACTGTCTCCTATATCTAAAAGGTGGCAAAACTCCCACCAACTACCGACGGCGAAAAAGTCACACCACACCGGGTAATCTATTATCCGACCGACTGGCACCTGCACGAAGGCCGGGATGTTCTACTGCTTCGCTGGGATGTTTCCGGAACGAGCGACGCCAAAAAGTCGGACTACAAAGCGCGAGCCTCTGACGACGAGGTGCGTGCCTACATCCCACTCGACCGGATCGCGTACTGGACGGCAACTAACCAATCGCAACTACTGACACAATGTCTAAACCAACCACAGACGCAGACGACGAATCCGAGAACAACGCCGAAACCACCGCTGTCGAAGCCGCCGAAGTCGTCACCCCGGAGACCGTCGACGACGACGCCGACTCGGAGTACGACTCGCCCGCCGAGCGGATGAAACACGCGCTGCCCGACCGCCTCCACCGCGACTTCTCGGTGGCCGACGACGATCACCCGCTGGTCGTCACCGCAGGCTCGAAAGAGGCGCTCATCAGCGACACGCCCGTCCAAGTCCAGCAGATCCTCGCCGACGGTCTCTACGAGGATACGGGCGTCTTCTTCCGCGAGTGGCTCCAGAACCACGTCGCCGCGATCACCCGCGAGGCCAAGCGGCTGGTTACCCTCGCCTACGGCGAGAGCGCGCTCTACCACGAGGTCGACCACTCCCACCCCGAGATCGACGGCGAGCGGACGATCAGACTGCCCAAAAAGGCCGCCGAGATCATCGACATGGCGAGAGACCTCGGCTACGCGCCGAGCATCGAGTTCACCGTCGACCACGACAACGGCTCGCTGACGACCCGCGACAACGGTATCGCCATGACGACCGGCGAGGCCATCGAACTCTGGAACGAACCGGCCGCGTCGGGGTCGGGCGTCGACCTTTCGTCGGCGGGCAACAAAGGGATCGGCTCGCTGACGTGGGTCTCCATCGCGGGCGAGGAGGGCGCGATGAAGGTCAAAACCCGGACTCGCCGCGAGGAGTCGCAGTCGGGCGAGGTCGTCCCCCAGCGCGACCGGGACGGCTACACGTTCTACTCGTACTTCGGCGGGATGATCCCCATCCCGTCGCAGATCGACGACGGCTTCTTCGGCACCGAGTTCACCATCCCGGTCCAAGACAGCGCCAACACCGAGACGTTCATGTCTGACATGGAGCGCTACACCGACATCCTCCCGACGCAGGTGTCGTGGCAGGATGTCAAAAGCGGCTCGAAAAACGAGGAGGAGTTCGACCGGACGACGTTCCTCGATCAGTACGACGAGGAACCGGCCATCGTGATCGACCGGCCGGGCGAGTTCACGCTCGTCCTCGACACGCCGGACATCGTCTCGAAGTCGAGTATGACCAACGACACCTACCTCCTCGACAATCCAATCGACAGAAACCTGTCCTACCTGCAGTCCATCGACACGCTCTGGAACGATCACCTCCAGATCCACAACGAGCAGGGGCTGATCGCCGCCGGGCCGAACCGTGGCTACCTCGCCTCGCAGATCGACGAACTCGCAGGCGAGATCGACGACATCGCCGATCAGTCCAAGCCGATGCCCGACGTGCCGCTGCCGGTGCCGGTCGCCTCGCGTGACAACTTCAAACAGGACGAGGCCCACAAGCGCTTCTTCGAGTACCTCGACCACATCGCCCGTGAGGAAGAACTCTCGACGGTCTCGGACCACCTCAACGGTGTCTTGACGGCCGACACGCCCGACGACGCGCTGGCGTTCATCCGCGAATCGGGCACCCAACACGAGTTGTATCGCAAGCTGCTCAAGAAACACGCCAGCAGCCACACGCTCCCCAACCGCAAGCCCCTCGCCCGCTGGTGTACCAGTCGCCCGGACATCGACTTCGATCTGGACGACGCGCCGACTGTCGACCCCGGCGAGCCGTCCATCTCCGATCCTATGAAGGAGAACACGTCGGGCGAGACGGAGCGAGACGACCGCGCTCACCCACAGTGGGAGAACCTGTGCCTGCTCGCTCGCATGGAGAACACGGTCGACGTGGCAACCAGCGACATGCGCGGCGATCCCAACAAGAAGGACAACCGCCGCAACTCGGTCTGTCTCGGCACGCTACTCGCCAAAGAGGGCCGCTGGCCGCTGTTCGTCGGCACGACGATCAACCGCGACCGAGCGAAGGTCATCTGGCACAATGAGAACTACCCGAACGCGGCGCTCATCAAGACGCGCAACTACTCGAACTGGCAGGGAGTTCTCGTCGCCGCGCTCGTCAAGGACACGCCGATGACGCACGACGACACCAGTCTCGACGACGACTGGACGGTGCCCCAGCACATCCACGACAAGCGCAAGCGGAGCAACGCCTCGACGAAAACCACGACGACGAACGAGGACGGCGACGAGGTCGAGATCGACCTCACCGATCCGGACAACTTCCAAGAGCGCCCGGTCGACATCCGCTGCAAACCGAACGCCTCTATCGACTACAAGTTCACCGTCGGCGATCTGATGGAGGGGCTGAACGACATGGAGGACTCAGATGATGTCTCCATCGGTGTCAACGGAACGGACCTCGGCCAGCACGACATCGTCCTGTTCTCGTCGACCCGCGAGGAGAACATTTCGGACCACTACGACCTGTCCGAACACGCGGCGATCATCAAGTGCATCAAGATGGAGGCCGAGGCACTCCACGCCTACGACAACGTCTACTACCTCGACGAGTTCGAGGAGATGATCACCAGCACGA
>Ga0306883_100593_pt1 | contig 12587 bp, 4 predicted proteins | sample AntDeeMetageno83_FD_190429 | JGI IMG/M metagenome (GOLD analysis project Ga0306883, IMG submission 190429) | Saline lake microbial communities from Deep lake, Antarctica - Metagenome #83 (v2) (version 2) | ecosystem: Environmental > Aquatic > Non-marine Saline and Alkaline > Saline | place...
ACATATGACACAATATATATATATATATATATATTTATACATATAACACAATATATATATATATATATATATTTATACATATGACACAATATATATATATATATATATATATATATATATAACACAATATATATATATATATATATATATATATATATAACACAATATATATATATATATATATATTTATACATATGACACAATATATATATATATATATATATATTTATACATATGACACAATATATATATATATATATAAATATATATATATATGTATTGACTATATTATATGTGTGTATGTATCTACAGATGTCTCTCAAAACCCGCCTCAAGGTGCGGTCGGCTCTGTTGATACTTCTTCCGCTATGCCTTGCGTTGGCAATGCCGCTGTTCAAGTACCCCAGGCTACTCTCGTCTCTATCCCGCCTGTGAATAGTGTCACCGCTCCGACTGAGCGTGCTGCCGATGTCACTGACTCTCCTCTTCGTACTTCCCCGGCCGCGGGTGGTGCGGCTGGTGGCACCGTTGAGGCTGATCGTGCCACCATTGTTTCTGTTATTGCCCCGGCCGCGGGTGGTGTGCGTGGTGACACCGTTGATGCTGAGAGTGCTACCGTTGTTTCTCCTGCTATTGCCACTGAGACTCCTGCAGCCTCGGCCGCGGGTGGGCCTGCTCGTATGACACGCCAACAGAAGGAGGAAGAAGAGGCGTCTCTCAAGTTGGTTATGCAGCTCTCTATGCAGGGTGGCAAGAACGAACGCCGCTCTTGCAACAAGAAAAAGGTACGCTCCATGCGTGTATGTGCTTGCGCACTGCAAATGCAAGACACGCGCAATAAATGACTTATGTGTTTATTGTCTACAGTAAGCGGGTGACGAGTGGGCCGCTGGTGCTGGCTGTGGCCGAGGAGACACTTCGGTGTCTCGTATGTCTTTCAGTTTGCGTCTCTCGTGTCCTCGTTGCTCTGGAGGGCTTCTCTCTTCGAATTGGGGCGACGGCGGCACTGCTCCCGGAGACGAGGGGAGGGTCTGGCTTCCGTTATCCGCAGGCGGTTGTAGTGAGTCTCGTTTTGCATTAAAATCATCTTTCTGTGTGTCCGGGGACGGCATCATGGGTGTGTTCGATATTGGCTTTAAAATCATCCTACGCTGTGGCATAGAGAGAGTAGACATGAAAGGCATCAGTAGTCGCCGCTGCAGCGGCTCGGAGGGAGCCTGCTCATACACGAGCAGCTGCTTGAGAAACACGTCTATTGCGTGTAGCGTCGGAAACCCGTGCAGACTCTCTAGTATATTCCTCATGTAGAGCTTGCGTTGCTCTTTCAGGATAATCTGAAGGCATAGCTCGGGAACACTCACGGCACTCGTCAAAGATATTCTAGTGTTTCTGATAACAAGGTCTGTCAGCTGGGACACCTCGGATTGGTTACTTGTCTTGTATAGTTTGAACACCATGCACATGTCCTGGACATACTGTGAGAACCCTTTCATGGTCTGTGCCTCGAACCATTCCATTGTTGTCCTGCTGATTGCGAGCATCATGTATGATAGCAAACGGGAGTGTATGTCTGTGGCAATCTTCTTTTCATATTCTTCGGTCATAGCGGCAGCTTTCTTCTGCATGAAGTGGTGGCCACCCCCCTTGGAATCCCGGGGGGTGTTGTAGATGAGCAGCGGCACGAGCATGTCGAGCAACGGCCCCATGTACTGATCCAGTTGCGCGTACAGCGGAGCCGTCACCTCTGTGGGGAGGTACTGTGACCTCATGTCTGTGTACGTCTTCTTGGCCCACGCGACCATAGCGCGGGTGTCCTTGGCATTTCGCAGTTGCGACAAACCGGGGAGGGCATACGGATCGGACGCGAAGGCAGGTGCAGGGTGGGGCGGTGCGACCCCTTCCTCCCGGGCAGTCGGCTGTTTGGGCTTCGAGGAGCTGTCGGGCGCCCCCCCGGCGTTGGTGAGCTGCAGGAGCGGCCGTTGAGCGTGCTGTGGCATCAGCAGCAGGCGTTTCTCGGCGAAGGGCATGACGGGCCCCAGCAGCCGGGTGTGCAGGCTGGACTGGTTCTGCTTCTCGTACTCCAGAAAGTGGTTCGCGTACGTCAGGGGGTCCGGGGTGGAGGCGTCGTCGAAGAGGTTTAGAAGGCTGGAGTAGAGCCATACGCACACGGTCTGGATGTAGCGTTTAACCTGCTCGTTGAGTACGAGTTGCACTATCATATTGTCGGCGCTGAGGTCCGAGGGTTCTCGTGCGACTGTGCCCTGCCATAGCACCACAACGAGTTTGTCGACCTGGCGTTGAACATCGGGCATGTTTATCGGATATTTGCCCTTGAATTGGCCCGTGTACCTCTGCAGGCTCTGGAGACGGCCGTTCTCGAATTCCTTCACAGAGAGGGATTGCCCGGCCACGGCGACATAACGCTTCATCAAGTCTAAGAAGCTCCTCGAGACGCTGAGGACCTGAGCGTCGGAAAGCCTTCCTGTGACGTGCCACGGCTGGTTGTGGATGTAGAGGGGCACCATCACTTGCAGCACGGAGGGCAGAGTGCGCTCCAGATCCCGGGAGCGTGTCACAAGCGTCGTAGACGCGCCCGGGTCGGGTGCTGCGAGGGACTTCCGGCTTGTCTGCAGCACCTGCTCGACCACCTGAGCAATCTGTGGATCCTCGGGATCCTCCTCCGCCGCGGTGTTGGTCCACGGTGCTGGGACGGTCAACTCCTCCTTGTCCGGGGGCTCTTTGGAAGCTGGGTAGAATGTGGTTTTGTCGGTTTCGGGGTCATGAATTTCGGCTCCGACAGTGGCAGCCTGGCGCAGTCTGGTCCATGAGAATTCCCATGTCATTATCCTGCCGTGCTCCTGTCTTTTATACCCCCGGCGCGTGCGCCATTCACAAACAAACCAGTCCCTGCACACACTCCACGCACTGCACATCGCCGCCCTCTACAGACGCCCACAAAGCGTCGCCCACGCGCAGCCTGTGGCGCAGCACAGCCTGCTCTGCCTGGGCGTGCGTGAAGGTGTTGGGACTGGGCGAGAACGCGGCCGTGCGACGGGTGTGTCGTGTGAGCGTCGCGGAGGAGTAGCCCGTCGCCGTGATCTCCAGCGTGCCCAGGAGCCCCTCCAGCGCGATGGGGGCGCCCGGCACGCAGTCGATGGTGCACAGGAAGAGCGTGAGCACGGTGCCGAGGTGGCTCACCAGCACCGTGACGTCGCGCAGCTCCTCGCCGTCCGCGGCAGCGAGCACCAGGGCGTGCAGGCGGTGCGCCGGCGAGGCGGGCACCGAGCACGTCGCGGGCCGCCCGGGGCAGGCTTCGGAGGAGTCCATGTCCTCGAGGGAGAGCCCCCCCAGGCTCAGCACCGTGACCGCGTCCGAGCCGGGGTCCTCCAGGAAGCCTGCGTGACACGTGCAGTCGGTGGCCAGCGTCGAGCCCGGGTCTGAGTCAGTCGTGGGCGCGGGGCAGGGCGTGCACGCTGCAGGCCCCTGCTCGGGCTTGAAGGTCCCGGCCGGGCACGGCTCGCAGGCTCCCGCCCCCCCCGTCGCGCCCGCCAGGCACGCGGACACGCACGAGCCGCCCGGCACATCTGGCCCCCCTGCGGGCCCCGGCTCCCAGAGCTCGGGGGGCGAGCACCGGCAGTCCGCGATGCTGGCGGAGGCGGCCTGCGCGGTCGTGGCGTGCTCGGCGCACTTGACGCACGGCCCCTCGCCCACGCCGCTCTTGTGGTACCCCACCGCGCACGCCGCGCACCCCCGCCAGTCGCCGGCGTAGCCCGCCTGGCACTCGCACGACGTCTGGTTGTGCGGCTCGGCCGGGTCGAGCGCGCCGCCGACCCCGCAGCTGATGCACGCCTCGTTCCCGGGGTGGTGCTTCGCGGCGGGCGCCACGCAGCGCCGGCAGACTGCGTTGACGAGCTCGAAGTCGGCGTCGCACACGCACTCGGCGAGCGAGGTGCTGCCGGGCTCCTGCGTGGTGGTGTCGCCAACGCACAGCACGCACGTCCCGGCGCCCGGGGCTGCTTTGTAGCTGCCAGCGGCACACGCCACACACACGCCCGACACACGCGAGTGGCCCGCCGTGCACGCGCACTCGGCGACGGAGGCGAGCCCCCCGTGCGCGGTGAAGGTGCTGGGGGCCGGGCAGGGCGCGCACTGCACGCCCGAGCCGTCCTGGTACGCGTTCGCCGGACACGCCTCCACGTTCGCCCCCCACGCCGTCGCCTGGAAGCCAGCGGGGGCCACGCACAGCCCGGGGCAGCTCGTGCCGTCGCTCTCGCGCGCTGCACACGTCGCAAGCGGTGGACCATACACTGTGATTTGATCTAGCAATGCAACACCAGACTCCCGTGGCTGAATATGCAAATAACGACCGACGCATGATGTCGGAAGGTTAATGCTGTAAGAAGTCAGCAGACTTAGATCTCCTTCCCAACACAATTCGATATCTTCTTGACTGTATGTCATGTCTATTCCTGGCACATGCTTGTACACATCGGGGCTCATGAAATGACCAAGATATCCAGCCGTGCACTTGGCATTCAGACTATTAAAATCTGTAGGCAGGAGCACTGCTTGGTCAAACACTTCGTCTGCGCGTGGGCATCTGCAGTCTGTCGCGAGTGCGTGGACAGGGTACCGAGGGATACCGCACCATCCACCCGCCAGTACGTACACATGATTCAGAGAATTTTGCCGGACGGGTGTGACATATCCACTGTTCTTGAAAACAAGTCTGTTCATGTGTTGAATTTTTCCAAAGTCGATTGTCACCCGCCATGGCAAAGTACTTGACTGTATCTGTGTGTAATGAGCCAGGTCCTTGGTCTTCGCGAGTGCAAAGTCACAGTGTTTCACGTAGTCATCTTCCTCTGTATACGGCGACCCGTAACATGGACACTGTTCCGTCCCGGAGACCCCGCAGGACCACGAGAGGTCCTGAAGACCCAATCCCAGTTGCGGAATCGACGAGACGCAGGGGAAGCAGCGGGTGTCGCCGGCGCGGTTGTTGAAGGTTCCAGACGGGCACTGCTCGCACCCCTGCGTACCCGCGTTCCACAGGTAGCCGATCTGGCACGCGCAGGCGTCCACGCTCGTCTGGTTCGTGAGCCCGTGGTGCGAGAACGGCGGGCACGGCGTGCAGGCGTGGTCGCCGGCGAGCGGCTTGTACGTGCTGGTGCCGCACGGGTAGCACACCTGGTTGAGCGGGCCGTGCGCCGCGCCGGGGGGGCACACCAGACCGCACAGGCCGCCCGGCACGCCCCTGTAGCCGCCCGCACACGTGCAGTTCGTCCCGTGCGTGGAGCCAGTCGGGGACTCCGCAAATTCAGGACACGGCGAGCACGCCGATGATCCCGACGCGTTCTTGAAGGTGCCAGCGGCACACGCCGAGCACGCCCCCCCGTCCGCCCCCGAGAAGCCGGGGTTGCACTGGCAGGCTGTCTGCAGCTCCGAGCCGGGGGGTGAGAACGAGTCGACAGGACACGTCTCGCAGCCCCCGGCACCCGCCACGGCTTTGAACGTGCCCGCTGCGCAGGCCGTGCAGATAGCACCAAATAATTTGAGGACCAGCTGGTTCGCAGACAGTTGCACACCATTCTTCTGCGTCAATCTCAGCTTATCACCGGACACGTACAGCATCTGTAATTTTGTCACTTGAACCGTCGACGACCTTTGCACTGCCTTCATCAGAAATACCCCGTTCAGGGACAATTCCAGGTCCCCGTATGCGCCGAGGTAGGAGAACCATATCTCGAATTCCGCAAAACCAGGAGGTAAAATCCACTCAATCCATGGAATGGATTCAGCGGGTGCGCTCACTAATCCTCCAGACGAAGCGAGCAATGTGAAAAATCCGTCATGGTCGCTGATAGTCGAAAAGTCGTAAATTGTTGTTGGTGTAGATATGCCGTCACCGGCGTAGCCCGCGTTGCACTGGCAGGCGGTGTTTGCGGGGCTTCCGGCTGCAGAGTTTGAGTTCGCCGGGCACGCCTCGCACGCCGACAGCGCGTTCCCGGCGCCGGCCTTGAAGGTATTGGCAGGGCACCCCGCGCACGCCTGCAGCGTGTCCTCGCCTGCGTTGATGCGGCTGACGACTGATCCGATCTCCTCCTCCGTCAGCAGGGCGTCCACGGCGTAGAGACCCGCGATACTGCCAGAGATAAAACCACCACCCCAATTGCTCCTGCTTACATAAGTATTAACAACATTCCTATTGGTTCGGGCTACATCACAAACAATATTTGTTGCAATGGTGCTCCCGATTCTCATTTTCAGATTCCTATCATTGTGATCGTATGTTGCCACAATTGTCAACCATGTATTCAGTACTAACGCACCAGTTGCTGAACGTACAGAACACTCCGAATTTCCGTTGTAAATTGAAAACGAAAGTTGAGTTGTGCTGCCAACTCTGGTAATATCAATGTTGTCATTACTCATTCCTTTGCCCATATCAATTATGCTTTCCCAAGCACCTACTGCAGTGAACCTGACCACAGCCACAGCCGTGAATCCGTTGGTCCCGACGTTGAACTGGTGCGAGCCGCTGTCGAGGTACAGGGACACGGCGCGGTCGAAGGTGACGGCGCCTTTCGAATTCACTGGGCCTGCCGTGCTGCTGAACTGCGCGGTGGCGGCGTAAGTGCGGAGCCCGCGGTTCGCCAGGGTTGACAGCTGCGCGCGCCCGGGAACCAAGGCAATAGCGCGCTGGTCTGCGGCACTGCTGAACCTGTACGCCCCCGCCGGGCACTCGCAAGCGCTATCCACCACGCTGCCCTGCCTCGACGTCGAGGTGGCCAGGCACGACGAGCACGACCTGACGATAAGGGCGGCGCGCATGGCAATGTGTTTACTCCACTGCAACACAACAATTCGTATGTACCTAGCATACACTGGTGTTGTGAATAGGTGCTGCACTCTAGCATCACTTGGCATGGAGAAACTGCCAGGCAACGTGACTGTTGATCCAATCGTATTGTCAAGTCGATATTCCACTCTGAATTCTGTGACAAAGTGACCCCAATCACTGGGAACATTTCCTCGTCCCTGTGTGATAATCCCAATAATGTGCATGGGCTCGCCTGCGTCTATATACATCCACTGCCCATTAGCATTAACAGCAGAAACCCACGCTTCGCTTGAATGTATATCATCGAGCAGCGAGTGAATATGAATCCCCAAATGACTTGAAGAGTAGCTCCTCTGCGCGTACGGCGGGTTGAGCACGCGCGTCTCCTCGTAGGTGCCGGCGCGGCACTGGCAGGCGGCGGGGGCGGAGCTCGCTGGTGGGGCGAGGGCGTCGGTGGGGCACGGCCAGCACACGGCCTGAACATTAGCCGCCGCCTCCGAGCTGAACTGGTTCGCGGGACACCCGTACGCGGCGCACGCGGCGCTACCAGGCGCGGCCTTGAACGTGCCCGCGGCGCACGCCACGCAGGGCCCGCCGGCGGGCCCCGAGAACCCCGCGTTGCACGTGCAGTCGGCAGCCTGCCCGGAGCCCTCCGCGGAGGTCGAGTCCGCCGGACACCCGACGCAGCCGCCGGCGCCCGGGCCGGCCTTATATCCACCCGCCGCGCACGCCACGCACGCGCCCCCGTCGGGCCCCGTCCAGCCGGGGGCACACCGGCAGGCCCCCACCGCCACGCTCCCCGCCACCGACACCGAGTTCGCCGGGCACAGCGCGCACGCCGAGGAATACACCTCGACCTCGCAGAGGGTCAGAAACTCTGCTTTAGGGAGCATGAAATACACATATCGACCCGAAATTGGCTGATTACATATGATATTTAGCGCAGTGGTTGGCAGCTGTGGTTGACTTGAAACACACACAGAGTTTTGGGTAAATCTTCCAGAAACTGAATTATCATTGCCAATATAGATAGAGTAACCATCTGTCCTGCTTTGAGCTCCGTCACTTCGTCCTACAATACGTAGAGTTGTTATAATACGTGTCAACCCTAGGTCCACACTCCACCATGATGGATTTGTAGGAGCTGAATTAGTACAATATCCAAGAGCATGTCTGGAATCGCTGTTTCCATCCACAGCACGTTCTGGAATACCCCCTTCACGAAGACCCTCTTGCGTTGCCACACACGCCTCATTCCTATTCGGGCCACACGCGCGGGCCCAGTTGGTCGCGAAGTTGGCGGCGCGGTAGGTGCCGGGGGCGCATATGGTGCACGTCTGACCGTCGGCGCCAGAGAAGCCGGGGGCGCACTTGCACGCTGTCTGGAGCACCGAGCCGGCCGCCGAACTGGAGTCCGTCGGACACCCCGCGCACGCCGCCGCGCCCGCCAGCGGCTTGTACGCGCCCGCCAAGCAGGCAATACACGGGCCCCCGTCGGCCCCCGTGAAGCCGGGGCTGCACACGCAGACGGCCGCACCGGCCGCGCTCTGCGAGTTCGCCGGACACGCCACGCAGACCCCCGCGCCCGTGTCCGTCGAGAGGGCCGTGAAGAGCGACGAGGAGGCCAGCGCGAAGTTGCTGTCGGAGAGGTGGTAGTTCCAGATGTAGAGTTTAGAGAGCTGCCAGCTGGAAGACACTGCTGTGTGTTGATTGATGCCAAGTGCACAACTACCAACCCCACCCGCTGCAATCAATCTTACATTCTCATTAACAATTACAGTAATAGAGTTTATAGTCGCAGTATTCCTTCCACACACCACAACCCATCTTGTATTTGGAGAAATTGTTCCGGGATATTGGTTAGTACTGATTTCGCCTGTGCCGTAAAATGTTGCGCCAGCGATGCCAGATATATGTCCATGCATAAAATTTGCATCGCCTAGAGGATTCCCAGTACAGCCCAATATTCTCTGATTTCTTTCACCAGTATACCGAGTAACGCTGCACATAGTAAACTCAACAGGAACGGACAGTGCACCCCATTGTAACTTGACATTCCTGTCACCACCCACAAAAGCGACCGGGGCGGCCGCGCCGTTGCCCTGTACTGTGCCTACTGTGACCGTGTCTCCTTCCTGACCTCCTGTGTTCCCCGCGCACGTCTGGCCCCCGCACAGGCTGTCGAAGCGCCCGGTCGATGCGTTCCAGTCCGCGGCGTCCGACACGATGTACGGCCGGTCCGTGAGCAGCATGGCCTGGAACTGCTCCTCGCGGTGTGTATTGTACGTGCCCGCCCCGCACGGCGCGCAGACGCCGCCGACTGGGCCGGTGTAGCCCGCGTTGCAGACGCACATGGTCTGCTTCGTGCTGCCTGGTTGGCTGGTGCTTGATGTAGGGCACGCCGCGCACTCGCGGAGGCCGGAGGGTAATAAAAGGCTGTAGCTGCCGGCGCCGCACAGCACGCAGGCGTCGTCCACGCGCCCGAAGCCGGGCAGGCACTTGCAGTCCGCGATGACGAGGCTCCCCGCCGGAGACCCCGAGTTCGCCGGGCACGCCGCGCATGCAGGCTCTTGCCGCACGTGAGCGTCGGTGGCCACCACGGGGTCGCTGTACGCCCCGTCTCCGATGATGGTCCCGGCCACCACCACGACGTGATAGCTGTCGAGTACGACGAGATTGTCGACTCTCGCGATGAGTCCGTCCATGTCACATGTGGCATCCAGCTGACCAAAGCTACAAGTGACGCTTGCAAGCAAGCACCCAAGGTCCGCGCTGGAGTACACCTCGATGCGGTAGTATTCAATCTGATATGCGTATGAGGGTAGGTAATTGGCATGATACCCGCGATTTGCTGGTAGACTCCAAACCACCCGGAGAGAATTTTCACGATGATACAGTTGGTTGCACGGAGCTGTGACTTGGTCAAATGAACAGATTGTCACAAGCAATGGGGGGCTCGATTTCACCATAGGTGCATTCAGCTGCGACAACTCGTCCATTCCCATGTTCAACGAGTCGCTACTCGCATCATAGATGGAAATGTATATTTTGTAATCCACGTTCAGTTGCCATCCCGGGAAATTGCCAACCGTGTCGGGGTTGCCTGGGAGGAACTGATCTCTCACAGACTGCAGGTCGGGGATATTGAAGTACGTTTCATCCGCGAGCCCGCTCAGCAGGATGCCCGCCTTGACATGATTAGCACTAGACGGCGGACTTCTGAACGATGTCAGAATTCTGATGTCATATCGCACGGCGCTGCTCACGCGCAGCGCAAAGGTCACGTACATCCCCAGGGGACCGGAGGGCGTCAGCTTGACGGACCCTGCCACAACAGGTCCATTCGTGTCTGTCACAGCGTCTGTTCTCTGCAGATCCGCGAGGTCTGGGGGCGTGGCTCCCCGTGGCTGTGACACTGCACAGCTCATGGCATCGACAGACCCGAAGAAGTCTGCCACACAGACACAGGCGGCGGCGGACGTGCTGGCTGGCGGAGAAGAAGACTGCAGCGCGCACGCGGCGCACGCCCCGGGCCCGGCGCCAGCCTTGAAGCTGCCCGCAGGACACGCGGCGCAGTCCGCGCCAGAGTAGCCAGCCACACACGCGCAGGCGCCGGCAGTGGCGCTGCCTGCCAGCGAGTCCGAGTTCGCAGGACACGGCACGGCCGCCGTCGTCTCGAGCGCGCCCCCCGCCTGCGTGCCGGGGCAGAACGAGCCGGCGGGGCACGGCTCGCAGGTCACTGACACACTTGCATAAAAAAAGCCCGGCGCGCAGCCGCAGGAGCCGTCGACCTCGCGGTACGCCGGGGCCACGCAGATGCAGGCCGCCAGGGACGTGGCGCCGGGGGCCGAGGAGCTGTGGGCAGGACACGGGGCACATGCATGCTCGCCCAGGTCGGGCTTGTAGGTCCCTGCGTCGCACGGCCGCACGGACGCCAGGGGCGCGCCGTCGGCCGCCGTCCTGGTGAAGCCGGGGCTTGCCAGACAGTGGGTGGCGTCGAACCTGCCGACGTCCTCCGTCGACGTTCCGGTGGGGCAGGACACGCAGACGGTGTTGTCGACGGTGGGTTTGTACTTACCCTGCCCACACCGCTCGCACGAGTCCGTCTCGACCGCGGTGATGCCGTAGCCCTGCACGCACAGGCACGAGACCTGGTTGATGCTCGCCGCCTCCGACACGCTGAACGACTTGCAGGGCAGACAGCTCTGCACGGCGTTGCCCTCGGCCTCCTTGTGGGTGTTTGCAGGGCACGGGTGGCAGGTGCTCGAAAAGAGGTTGAGGACTAGTAGATCGTTAGCAAGAGCGCTGTTGTCGATTTGCGTGATCGTCAGCACGTCCCCCCCCGCGTATGCTCTTCGCACTCTTTGGGGATACCAGGCTTCGGTGGTTCTGGGCTGTCCCGTGGCCAACAGAACCCCGTTGAGTGTCAGCTCGAGCGTACCCACATATATCGAGTTGAAAAATTCTATATCAAATTCCTGGAATGTGTTTGGCAGCGTCCAACTCATCCAAGGAGGTAAATCTTCGCTGAAGCTGGCTCCATTAGCGCGGGCGTATGCTAACCAGTTCTCGGTTGTTAAAGGATCTACATCGAAATTGCTCAATGAGGATGAAAAGTAGCCCGCGTTGCAAAAGAAAACCGAGGCGTGTGGCGAGGACGAGTGCGGCGGCACGTCCTGGCAGCTGTCCGCACCCCCTCCGGCCTCCGACTTGAACTTGCCCGCGGCGCACTGCGCACACGTGTCCCCGGGCGCGCCCTCGAACCCCGCGTTGCACTCGCACGCCGTCGCCGCCGTGCTCTGCGCCGGCGCGTACGCATCCACCGGGCACGAGCTGCAGCCGGGGGGGCGCGGGTCGACGCGGGCGGCGCACGTCACAGGCACTCGCGACGGGGGTATGCAATTTGCCAGCACGTCCTCGCCGCTGTACATGGCAGAAGTAATTGTGTCAATTTCAGCCGTCGACAGTAGTGCGTCCACGACATAGAGGCCCGCGATACTGCCTGAGAAAAGCCAACCACTTGAATCAAACCCACCCACAATAGAACTTGACGCGGTAAAGTCTGAGATTTCAACAGGCCAGGTAGTGGTCTGAGTGTTACCCCCTACTGTGAATTGCAACACTCTGTCAATGGCGGAGTAAGTGATCACAATTGTTGTCCACTGGCCAAAATGCGATGCTACACCACTGTCGATATTGCCATACCTAATGTCAGTGTGAGATCTATTGTTTCTGTCGTTTCCAGTGCTGAATTTGAAACCACCTGACGACGTTGTTTGTAATTCTATAGAAGTGCCATGGCCGGGAACCGAGAACACGAATATGAATTCGTATTCGCGTGCACTGATCGCTGCTAAGCGACGTACAACTGTTATGGCTGTGAAGCCCCCGTTGGTTGATACCTTGAAATCGTGTGGGTCACCTGCAATGAACTGTCTGATGTTCGCGGATGTGTCAAACGTGACAGCGCCGATCCCGGCTGTCGGGCCGCCATTCGGGTCGTACCCGGCTGTTGGTGTATTATACAGATACCACGGGCGGTTTGCCAGCGTCGAGAACTGCGCGCGCCCGGGGACGAGGGCGATCGCCCGCGCACACGACTGTGCTGACGCGGGCGGCGGAGACGATGGACCAGAGGGAGGCGGAGACGATGGACCAGAGGGAGGCGGAGACGATGGACCAGAGGGAGGCGGAGACGATGGACCAGAGGGAGGCGGAGACGATGGACCAGAGGGAGGCGGAG
>Ga0306883_100596_pt1 | contig 12547 bp, 19 predicted proteins | sample AntDeeMetageno83_FD_190429 | JGI IMG/M metagenome (GOLD analysis project Ga0306883, IMG submission 190429) | Saline lake microbial communities from Deep lake, Antarctica - Metagenome #83 (v2) (version 2) | ecosystem: Environmental > Aquatic > Non-marine Saline and Alkaline > Saline | place...
CCCCGTGAAGGGCATTGACACCACAGCCAAACCCGTGACAAGATAATCTTGTTCCTCTTTGTTGGTGGTTCTTTCCATGTTGTCTCCCAACTTAGCCCCGCGCCGTAAAAAGCGCGGGGCTTTTTTGTTTGCGTTGCTAACATCAGCGCAGGGTGGTACTCTTAGGGCGGACACAGGAGAACAAAATGACGATTAACAAATTCCGCAGCATCCTCTACGCAACCGCAAAATACAGCGGAGACTTGCAAGCCGTAACGTCAAAGCGCAAGGGGTCTATCTCGCGCCGCATCATGCGCCGCATCGCTGGATACTTCACCGCGCGCGCGCTGGGCGGGATGTTTCGGTGACAGAATTTCCCTCATATAAAACAGTTTCGACCGCAAGCCTTGTGCCGTATGCCCGTAATGCGCGGACGCACAGCCCCGCACAGGTGGACAAGATCGCCGCCAGCATCCGTGAATTTGGGTTTCTAAATCCGATCATCACGGACGGGCAGAACGGTATTGTCGCGGGCCACGGCCGCGTCATGGCGGCGCAGAAGCTAGGGCTTGAAACGCTACCCGTGATCGAGGCAAGCCACCTGAGCGAGGCGCAACGCAAGGCGTATGTGCTGGCGGACAACAGGCTGGCACTTGACGCGGGCTGGGATAATGACCTGCTGCGGATTGAGCTGCAGGACTTGGAGGCTGACGGGTTTGACCTGTCGCTAACGGGTTTTGATACTGACGAGATTGCGGCGCTTGAAATGATGGGCGAAGAATTACCGGGGGAAGGCGATAACGAGGGCAGCACGGCCAGCCTTTCGGATAAGTTCGGCATTGCGCCGTTTAGCGTCCTGAACGCACGCGAGGGCTGGTGGCAGAACCGAAAGCGGGCTTGGCTGGCTCTGGGGATTAAGTCAGAAATAGGTCGCGAAGGGCTTGCGCCGACAAGCGTTCCTAAAGATTTACCGGAAGGCCATTACCTTGCAGGGCGCGGCAACAACGAGGGTGGGTCGATCTTCGACCCTGTTCTATGCGAACTTGCCTACAGTTGGTTCAGCCCACCCGGCGGCACGGTCCTTGATCCGTTCGCGGGCGGCTCGGTGCGAGGCATTGTGGCATCACGTCTTGGGCGGCAATACATCGGCGTGGAGTTGCGCGAGGAACAGGTGCAGGCTAACCGGGCGCAGGGCGACGACCTATGCCATGATCTGCCGCCGGTTTGGATCACGGGCGACAGCCGCAGTATTGACCGGCTATGCGCGGACGTGGAGGCGGACTTTGTTTTCAGTTGCCCGCCCTACGCCGACCTTGAGGTTTACAGCGATGATCCTAAAGACCTGTCCACGCTGAAATACGAGGAATTTCGTCCGGCCTATTTCGAGATCATAGCCAAGGCTTGCAGCCGGTTAAAGCAAGACCGTTTTGCCTGCTTCGTGGTGGGCGATGTGCGCGACAAGAAAGGCAACTATTACAACTTCGTCGGGGATACCGTCGAGGCATTTCGCGCCGCCGGGTTGCACTATTACAACGAGGCAATTCTTGTCACGTCAGTCGGTTCGCTGCCGATCAGGGTCGGTCGTCAATTCGCCTCAGGCCGCAAGCTGGGCAAGACGCACCAGAACGTGCTGGTGTTTGTCAAGGGTAACGGAAAAAAAGCAACGCAGGCTTGCGGCGCGGTCGAGGTTCACATACCTGAGCCTGAAACAGAAAACAGCGATCTGGGTGAAGAATTGTGACACCGCCTGTCGTCACGGTCCACAGCGGAATTCACGTTGTTAGGGACGATCTATTCCCCGGCGGCACCAAGGCCCGCTTTTTGCCTGCGTTGTTCGAGAATGCGGACGAGGTTGTTTACGCCTCGCCATGCGAGGGTGGCGCGCAGACGGCACTGGCGCACACAGCGGCGGCGCTAGGCAAGCGGGCGACGATCTTCGTGGCAAAGAGGGCCAAGCCACACGCAAGGGCACTAGAGGCGAAGCGGGTCGGCGCGAAGGTGATGCAGGTATCACCGGGCTATCTGACAGTGGTGCAGGCCCGCGCGCGGGAATACTGCAGCCGGACCGGCGCAAGGCTGGCACCGTTCGGAGTTAACATGCCCGAGGCAATTGAAAAGATCGCGGAGGCCGCTCGATCAACGGGCCTGCAACCGGACGAGGTTTGGTGCGCAAGCGGATCGGGCGTCCTAGCGCGGGCCTTGGCAAAGGCTTGGCCCGATGCCCGGCGGCACGTTGTGGAGGTCGGGCGCACGCTGTCATTGGCAGATGTCCTAGGGGCGACGATCCACAAGGCAGGGATGCCTTTTTCTAAGGCGCTGAAAGACCCACCGCCATTCCCAAGCGATCCGCACTATGACGCGAAGGCTTGGAAAATATGCAAAGCCCGACACGGTGCCGGGATTGTGCTATTCTGGAATGTGACGGGGCCAGCTATTGCCTAAGCGTTACAAATATGGGCGCTGTTGCCATGGGAATTGACCGCATAGACCATAGTGCGCTTGTCGCCATAGGTCGCCCCATATGCCTTGGCCTCGTCCATCGTCGCGCAATCCTTGCGGGTGCGGGTTGTGGGGGTTCTGCCGCGAACCGCTACAAAATGCGTGGCGGTATTGAGGCAGAAGGTTTCGTGTGGGTTGGTCATTTGGTTTCGCTTTCAATCTGCGCGCAGGCAAGCGCGACGGTGAGGGGAACGGGCTTGCGGCCCAAGGCGTATGCGGTGCCGCTGTTCGGGGCAATCCCGATCCGGCGGCAGAGTTCGCCCCGGCTGATGCCAAGGCGCTGTTGCAGGGCGACGAAATCAGCGGAGGTCATAAAGTTCCCCCGTGCGCAGGGCGTCAAGCTGAGCCTCGACCGCTTCCATGGCGGCGCGCACCTCGGGGTCCATCTTGGCAACGTCAAGGCGCATGACTTCTTTCTGGAAGTTAAAGATCATGTTGTTCAGGGCAGTGTATTGGTCTTGCATGGTGTGGCTCCTTGCCGGTGTTTCGTTGCACTATCTATAGCGCAATTTTGCGATACACGTCAACACCTAATTTGCGATATATTGCCAGCACCAAAACGGCGTGCTAGGTTGAGCGCATGACCAAACGCACTAAGCCCCCACATTCGCCCACGGACGCGCAACGCCAAACGGTGCAGCTTCACACTACGGTAGGAACCACGCAGGCCGTCATTTCGCAGATATTGGGCATTGATCTAAAGACCCTGCGCAAGTATTACCGCGAGGAGCTGGACGTATCCAAAGCCAAGGCAAACGCCACAATCGGCGGGGCGTTGTTCAACAAAGCCAAGGGCGGCGACACGACCGCCATGATTTTCTGGATGAAAACGCAGGCTGGATGGCGTGAGAAGTCAGACATCAACCATGTCAGCGAGGACGGCAGCATGACGCCAAAGCCCACAAAGATTGAGTTCGTATCGCCGCAGGTCACAGATGAAAGCGACGATTGAGGAAATCCCCAAGATCACCGCTAACTTTGCAAGGCCAGCACGAACGCGGGTATTCAAGGGCGGACGTGGTGGAGGCCGAACAACTGGCCTAGCATTGCGTTCAGCTCTTCGGATTTACCAGCTTGCAGAACAAGGCGTTGAGGGAGTTTTTCTTGCGTCCCGCGAGCACCTCAACAGCCTAGATGAATCCAGCATGGAGGAAATCAAAGCGGCAATCCGGTCACATGATTGGCTCGCTGATTATTTCGACGTTGGCGAAAAGTATATCCGCACCAAAAACCGCCGGATAAGCTATGCGTTCGCTGGTCTGCGTCACAATCTGGACAGCATTAAATCCAAGGCGCGCATTATTGGCAACTGGACGGACGAAGCAGAAAGCGTGTCTGATGTTGCGTGGCGCAAGCTGATCCCAACTATCAGGCAGGAAGGCGAGGGCTGGACCGCAGAGAACTGGATAAGCTACAATCCCGAAAGCGCGGAGAGCGCAACACACAGGCGGTTTGTGGACGGCGGGGGCGAAAGTTGCATTGTCACTGACCTAAGCTGGCGAGATAACCCGTGGTTCCCTGACATCCTCAACAAACAGCGCCTAGAGGATCAACGATTGCGCTCTGACACCTATGACCATGTATGGGAGGGCGCGTTCCTGACCATTACCGAAGCGCAGGTGTTCAAGGGGAAATACAAGGTTGAGGACTTCACACCCGGCCATAACTGGGATGGACCGTATCAGGGCGTGGACTTTGGGTTTGCGCAAGACCCGACAGCCGCAAGCCGCGTTTGGGTTTATGACAAGCGGCTATGGGTTGAGTATGAGGCGGGCAAGGTGGGCCTAGAGCTGGACGATACCAGCGACTTCATCTGCGACCGCATACCGGACTTTGCAAGCTACACATCACGGGCCGATAGCGCGCGACCTGAAAGCATTAGCTACCTGAAGCGCCACGGATTGCCCAAAATGGTGGGCGTTAAAAAATGGCCGGGATCGGTGGCAGACGGCATCGCGCACATGAAATCATATGAGCAAATTATCATCCATCCGCGATGCACTAGCACGGCGAGAGAATTTAGGCTATACAGTTATAAAATTGATCGAAACTCAGGCGATATTATGCCCGTGATTATGGACGCAAACAACCACTATATTGACGAGATACGATACGCGCTTGCGCCTATGATGCAAGCAAAATCAGGCCCAAGCATAAGGACGCTATAAATGCGGTTATTCGGTTACGACATCACGCGCGGGCAGGTCCCGACAGAGGTTAAGGAAAGCGTGGTCGGCGGGTCTGTTGTTATGTCTCCGGGCCAACCCGTCTGGACAACCCGCGACTATGCAAAGTTTGCAGAGGAGGGGTATCAGAAAAACGTAGTGGCCAATCGGTGCATATCCTCAATCTCGGAAGCCGTGGCATCGGTGCCGCTTACGTTTTTCAAGGGCGAAACCGAACTGACCGAAACCCCGTTGCGCAAATTACTGGCAAACCCCAACCCGTCACAGAACTATGCGGAATACGTAGAAAGCAAAATCGGTTATCTGCTTATCAGCGGCAACAGCTATGAGGAGGGCGTCACGGCTTCGGGCCGCGATGTGCGCGAGCTATACGCCCTACGACCTGACCGCATGAAGGTTATCCCCGGCGCGGATGGCGAGGTGCAGGCGTTTGAATACAGCGTAGGCGGGCGCAAAACCAAGTGGGACGTTGATATGTCGGCTGGCATCGTGCCGGTCTGGCATACGCGGCTGTTCAACCCGCTAAGTGACTGGTACGGGCAGGCGCCAATCGAGGCGGGCGCATATGCAATCGACGTGCATAATGCATCCATGGGCTACCTGCAGGCGCTATTGCAGAACAGCGCGCGGCCATCTGGTGCGCTGGTGGTAAAGGACGGGCAAACACTCGGGGATGATGCGTTTAATCGGCTGAAAAACGAATTGCAAGACAACCATCAAGGCGCGAAAAACGCAGGCCGTCCGATGTTGCTCGAAGGTGGTCTGGACTGGAAGCCCATGGGTATGTCGCCAGCTGACCTTGAAATGATCGAAACAAAGAACAGCTCGGCGCGTGATATTTGCTTGGCGTTCGGGGTGCCGCCGATGTTGATCGGCATTCCGGGCGATAACACCTATGCGAACTACTCCGAAGCGCGGCTAGCGTTTTGGGAGGATACGGTTATTCCGCTGCTGTTGCGTTGCGTGGGAGACTGGCAGCGGTGGCTCGCTGATGCTCAGGGCGTGACGATCAAGGCGGACCTAGACGAGATCCCCGCCATCGCGGATAAGCGCGCTGTGAAGTGGAAGAGCTTGCAGGACAGCAAGGTTCTGACGATCAACGAAAAGCGGGAGGCAATGGGCTACGATACGGTTGAGGGCGGCGATGTGGTCTATATTGGCATGGGTGAAGTTCCACTTGGCATGGAGTTCGACGCAGCTGGCCCGATTGACGCTGTTGACCAAAAGGCGCTCAACATGATTGCAGGCTATGAGACGGGCAAGGTTGTGGCAATCAAGTGAGATACTTGGTAGACAACCCCGCGCGGGAGCGCGTGCGACAGGAGCGGCTCTTGATGGCCATTGAGCGCAAGTTTGCACCGTCACTGCGGCGCGAAATAGAGCGCGCGTCTAGGGATATGGTCAAACAGTTTGAGCGCACAGGCGGCGCGCCAAATGTGGACTATGACCACGCGCGCACGATCGAGGCGTTGTATCTGGACATGGCCACTGCGTCGGTCGAGGCGTTCGGTGGGCGCATTGTTGATCGGGGCAAGGCAATGGGGCTTGTGCTCGAGGTTAAATCCTTCGCTGACTTCTTTCGCCGCATCGCGCAAGAGTACATCGCGGGCGAGGCCATCCGCAGGCGCATCACGTCAATCACGGAAACCACACGGGCGCAGATTGTCAGGCAGGTCAGCGCCGGGCAGAGCGAAGGTCTAGGCACCGCCGATATTGCGCGAAGTATAAATAAGTACATCCCGTCAATATCGCGTAGGCGGGGCGCGCTCATTGCGAGGACCGAAACCCACGGCGCGGCTAACTTTGGTGCAGATCAGGCGGCAAGATCGACTGGCTTAAAGCTGCGCAAGGAGTGGATAAGCGTTTCCGATGATCGGACCCGCCGCGTGCCGGAAGATAGCTTTGGCCATGACTCTATGAACGGCGATATTGTGGAAATGGATCAGGCGTTTCAAATGCCGGACGCGGGCGGGGGTACTATTCCTGCGATGTTTCCCGGCGATCCTGATTTACCGCCGGGGGCATCCATAAACTGCCGATGTGCTATCGGGCACCAAGTTATCGGGCTGGATGATTAGACATAACAACAACACTTTGCAACTTTGCAAAAACATGCTATAGCTTTGCAAAGTTTGCAAACTGAAAGCCCCGTTCATGGACATGAAGCACCACGCATTCCCGCTGGAACTCAAGAAAGAGCCGGACGAGGATGGCACGATTGAGGGCTATGCGTCTGTTTTTGACGTTGTGGATAACGGCATGGACGTTATCGAGCGCGGTGCATTCGCCAAAACACTGGGGCAGCGCAAGGTTAAAATGCTGTGGCAGCACGATATGGCAAAGCCAATCGGCGTTTGGGATGTGATTGAGGAAAACGAGCGGGGTCTATACGTCAAAGGCCGCATCATCAAGGACGTGCAACAGGGCCGCGAGGCAATGGCGCTGTACAAGGCGGGGGCGATGGATAGCCTGTCTATCGGCTATGTTGTGAGGAACGCCACACAGGAGGGCGGGGGCAGTGTTCGCCGTCTGATGGAAGTGGACTTGTACGAAATCAGCGCGGTTACGATCCCCATGCTTGACGAGGCCATTGCGTCAGTCAAGAGCATTCGGACAATTAGAGAATTTGAAAAAGCCTTGCGGGACGCAGGGTTTTCCAAGACGGAATCCAAGGCTATCGCAGCCGATGGGTTCTCGGGCCTAGCCGATCATCGGGACGATGTAGAGGTCGAGGTTGACACCAAAGGCGCACAGGCGCTGGCGGACGCAATCAAACTTTTACAGGAGACATTCAATGTCTGACGATAATCAAACCGCTATCGACGCGATCAAAGTTGTTGGCAAATCCTTTGAGGCATTCAAGGAAGCCAATGACCTGCGCTTGAAAGAAATCGAAGCCAAGGGCCACGCCGACCCACTGCTGGACGAAAAGCTGGCAAAGATCGAACTGGATCTGGGCAAAGCGCAAGACGCTGCTGACGCCGCTGTCCTGCAATCCAAGCGCCGCGACCGCTTTGTGACTGACGCCGCTGGCAATGAAGTTGATCTTGAAGCCAAGGCCGCGCGGTTTGGCGCCGAGCTTGAAGCCGCAACAGGCCGCAAGCCTGAGGGCATGAAGGCCGATGACGTCACCGCCTATGAGATGGCAATGAAGTCGCTGCTGCGCGCTAACTTCGACAAAGATATGTTGTCTGATGTTGAGCGCAAAACGCTTTCTTCCGGTCAAGATAGCGCGGGCGGATACTACGTCTACCCCGATATGTCTGGCCGCGTTGTTGCCAAGGTGTTTGAAACGTCCGCCATGCGTGCATATGCGTCTGCTCAGTCAATCGGTACTAATGAGTTGTGCGGCTATTATGACAACGAAGAAGTGGGATTCGGCTGGGTATCCGAGATGGAAGCCCGCCCCGCTACAGGCACGCCTGCAAGCGGCAAATGGTCGATCCCCGTGCATGAGATGTATGCAATGCCCGACGCTTCGCAAACCGTTCTGGACGATGCGCTGGTTGATCTGGAAAGCTGGCTCAATGGCAAGATTGCTGACCGTTTCGCCCGCGCGGAAAACGCCTCGTTTGTATCCGGCAACGGCGTGGGCAAGCCGAAGGGCTTTTTGGCTTATCCAAACGGCACTGACCTGACGAACTCTATTGCGCAGGTTGATACAGGCGTGAACGGTGCATTTGCTGCGGCACCAAACGGCGGCGATGCGCTGATTACTGCGCTTTATGGCTTGAAGGCGCAATACAAGGCCAACGCGACGTGGTTTATGAACCGCACGACTGCTGCCCTTACGCGCAAGCTCAAGGACAGTGACGGCTCATATGTCTGGTCGCCGGGCATTGCCGCTGGCCAGCCTGCAACGCTGCTGGGCTATCCGGTCGCTTCGTTTGAGGACATGCCAAACCCCGCAACGGGTTCCCTGTCCATCGCGGTTGGTGACATGCGTTCTGCGTATCAGATTGTGGACCGTATCGGCATCCGTATGCTGCGCGACCCCTACACCGCAAAGCCACGGGTGCAATTCTACGCGACCAAGCGCACCGGCGGCGATATGATTAACGGTGAGGCGCTGCGGATCATTAACTTCAAGGCATAACCAAATGGCGGGGCTGTAATGGCCTCGCCTTCCCCGCTTGGTGATCCTGCCAAGCATCACACGCTAAAGGAGTAAATCAAATGCGTGATCTAATTGCAAACATGGTGACAGTTGATCTGTCTACCGACACACTATCCGGCGTTACGCCCAATGCTTCGGCATGGGTTGACGTTCGGGACTTCAACGCTGCGGCGATTGAGCTCTTTACTGGGGCCGTGACCGACGCTGGCACATCGGCTGGCTTTACCGCTACGTTGCAGCACTCTGACACCACGGCGGACGCGGATGCTATTGCGGTTCCTGCAATCGAGACAACCAACGGCGTGAACTCTCTGACCGTTACAGAGGACGCCAGCGACAATCTGCTGATTGGTGTTCTGGGATACAATGGCAGCAAGCGCTATTTGCGGTTCAATTATGTCGGCACAACTGGCACTAACGCGGTTGTGCGCACTGTTGCCCGACTTGGCAAACCCGACAAGGCACCAACCACATATGTAGGCACTGCGGTCGCAGCTACCTGAGTTTAGAAGCGGGGCGTCATTGTTCGCCCCGTCACTAAATTCAGGAGGCCCACATGGCACAAAACACAACTATTGCAATTGGCAAAACATGGGCGCTGCTGACTGACAGCAACGTTGCAAGCATCACGTTTCAGAATAATCGCGGCGTCTATATCGAGATTTATGTTACAGCCGATACGGTTGCGCCAACTGTATCGGACGGCATCTTGTATGCGCAGGGATACGGCGAGCGCAATGTGCTGCTGACTGACCTTGCACCCGGCGTCACATCGCCCGTTCGCGTGTGGGCTAAGACAGACCTGCCTGACGGCGCGGTTGTGTTTGTTTCCCATGCGTAATTTAGGATCAAACCTGTCTGGATTCAGGTCGCCGTTCGGTCGGTTGCTTGCAGGCGGGTTCTCCCCCGCGTCCCTATTCGGCCCCGGTATCGCAGGTGACGAGTGGCGACCTGAGCGCGAGTGGTGCTATACGCGCACGGTCGGGGGCTTGTTTGAACCAGTCACAACCACAGGCGATTTTGTTGCGCGTCACACGGGGGCTGTAAACGGCATCAACGACGAGCAGCTGTCATTTTCCAAGCGGCCTTCATACAACGAGGGCGGCGGGCTGTCATGGCTGGCCTACGATGGCATAGACGATGGTACGGCCACGGCTGGGATTGACTTTAGCGGCACCGATAAGATGAGCGTGTTTGCTGGGGTGCGCAGGATTGATGCGACGGGCAGGATAATTATGGAACTGTCCCCATCTATTAACGCAAATGCAGGGTCTTTCTATCTTGCTTCTGGGACTGATGCTGGATTTACAGCTTATTCTACTCTTTCGCGTGGTTCAGTCAACCCTGGGGGTTCTGGTGCCGCAGGATTTTCCAGCGCGACAAATCCTAGCACCGATGTGGTTTCAGTTACCCATGATATTTCAGGCGACCTATCAACGATGCGGGTAAACGGCGTTGCCGGAACCAGCGGCACTGGCGAAAAGGGCGCAGGGAACTTTGGCAACTATTCACTATTTACTGGTGCCAGAAACGCATCCAGCATTTTCTTCAACGGCAGAAACTACGGCAGAACAGTCATTGGTAAACTAGCCAGCGCCCCCGAGATTGCCGCCATGGAAGCCTACTACGCGCTGAAGTCTGGCGTAACATTTTAACAAATTGGAGCACACATAATGACAAATATCCCCTGCACGATGATCGTTCTAATTGCGAACGTGACTGACATGAACCGCGTATTCGACGCGCAAGGCCGTGGAACTAACACGTTTGGCCGCGCATTGGTCGCCGCTGGCACGACAGGCCCCGTTGTGGCGCGACTCGCGCATGATGGAAGCGGAACCCCCGCGCTTGAAGCCGAATGGCGCGCTATGTCAACCGACCGTGACCTGCCCGCAATTGCTGGGACATGGGGCGTGGACGGCGTAATCAGTTCAGCCGATGCACAGGCGGCTATGGCTGGATTCACGGTTTATTCGGTCGGCGGTCTCCAAGAAACCACGCTGGAGTGGATCAATGGCATCCTAAGCGGTCGCGGGTACGAGTTTGAGCCGGAAAGCATTTAATGGCAGCAATCGGCCTGACACAAGTAGGGGTTACACTATGACACAAGCAAAAATCACAGCCCCGCTAGGCTACAAATGCGCACCGGACGGGCATACGATTGTGACCTATCCGGCGGGCATGGTGGTCACGGGCCAGGTCGCTGAATGGGCCTTGGCAGATCACAAAGCCGCGCGCATGTTTGACCCGCGCACCGAAACAAAGGTGACGGGGCCGAGCGAGACTAAGACCAGAGGTAAACGCAAATGAGCCTACGCCCGACAGTCAGTCTGTATCAGGATCGTGGTCACGTTATCCAGACGGGGCCAGCAACCGAGCCTGTCACAGCTGATGAATTGCGCGCACAGCTTGTCGAGGGCGTGGCGGGCCTACCTGACACCGAGGCGAACGACCTAATCGCACAGGCGCGCGAAATGATCGAGGAGGCTACGGGGCTGGCCCTTATCACACAAACGTGGATTCTAGCGCTGGACCGATGGCCAAGCGGGCAAGAAACGTGGTGGGATGGTATGCGCCAAGGCGCTATTGCCGATCTAACGGGACCGCGGCGTGAATTGCAGCTGCCACGCTATCCTCTGCAATCCATTGATAGCGTGACGGTCTATGACGAAGCTGGCAATGCCAGCGCGGTGACTGTGGCAAGCACGTTTGACGTTGACACATACCGCAAGCCCGGACGCCTGACGCTAAAGAACGGCGCAACGTGGCCTGTTGCGTTGCGCAATAGCAACGCCATTGAGATCATCTATGTATCAGGCTACGGCAATGCGGGCGATGTTCCAGCGGCTCTAAAGCGGGCGGTAAAGCAAGCGGCGGCGTACCTGTACACGCATCGCGGCGATGACTGCTGCGAGGTCGATGCCCTTGGCGCGGTCATGGGCATCTTGGCGCTGTATAAAGTGGCGCGGTTTTGATGGCGAAGTGTTGCGGATCAAAATACAGCGCGGGCCAGCTTCGGGAGCCTGTCACATTTCAACGCCTGACTCGCACCACAGACGGCGCAGGCGGCTTCACTGAGGCATGGGCCGCTATAACTGGATCGCCTACGCGGGCGATGGTTAAACCTATGTCTGGTGGGAGCGTTTCCAGTCTCAGCGCACAGAGGCAACATCTACGCACAAGGTTGTGGTGCGATACTTCGCGGACCTGACCGAAGTGGATAGGGCTGTTATTCGCGGGCGGGCGTATCAGGTGCGGTTCATCAACAACGTGGATTTTGACGATAAGTGGCTTGAAATCAGCGCAGAAGCCGGGGTGGCGGTATGAGCCTAGAACTAAAGATCGAAGGCATGGCCGAACTGCAAAGGGCGTTGCGCAGGGCCAGCGCAGATGCACAAGAGGCGGTCGGGGTTGCGGTGATTGGTACGGCTATGGAGTTGCGCGGCGATATTATCAAGCGCATTCAGGACGGGCCAGCAACGGGTACTGTATATGAAAAGTATGAGCCGCGCAGAACACACCAAGCGTCCAGCGGCGAAGCGAAAGAGGCACCCGCGAGCGACACAGGGCGGCTTGCACGCAGCGTTATGTTCGACAAGATCGGTCCAATGTCTGCAACGGTTAGCAGCGATGTAGTCTATGCGGCGGCGCTAGAGTTTGGAAGTGGGCGTATTGACCCTCGTCCCGCATGGGTTCCAGCGATTGAAAAAATCACGCCAAAATATATTGCCAGACTGGAAAGGGCATTAGGGGGATCGCTCAGATG
>Ga0306883_100619_pt1 | contig 12206 bp, 27 predicted proteins | sample AntDeeMetageno83_FD_190429 | JGI IMG/M metagenome (GOLD analysis project Ga0306883, IMG submission 190429) | Saline lake microbial communities from Deep lake, Antarctica - Metagenome #83 (v2) (version 2) | ecosystem: Environmental > Aquatic > Non-marine Saline and Alkaline > Saline | place...
TTACGAATGTTGTTGGAGGTCTACAAGCCAGCGTTCTGGCCTCCGCAGATGCGCTCGGTATCGCAGGAAGCACATTTGACAACTTCGCCCACACTCTGAGCGTCTCCACAAAGGGCTTGTCGGACGAGGCTGCGCAAAAGGCCATTCAGGATGCACTATTAGGCATGGCGGACGCAATGGCCGGGATGGTCGGCGGGCTGGCAAGGTTCGCCATTGCTGGTGAAGGTTCAGCCGCTACGCTGGAACGGCTGGCGCAGTCGCTAATTGTGGTCAATGGTTGGATGGGCAACTTCCGCATGAACCTCTACGACGTTTCCCTTGCGGGCGGAGGCGCTGCTGCGGCGTTCGTGCAGTTGTTTGGGTCGCTGGAAAACTTCAACGCTGTGTCTCAGTCGTATTATCAGAATTTCTTTACCGATGCGGAACGTATCGCTCGGGCAACGGAATTGCTTTCCATTGAAATGCTGGCGCTGGGTATCGACACCCTACCGTCCACGCGGGCCGCGTTCAGGGCGCTGGTGGATGAAGCCGACGCCTTGGGCGATAGTGGGCTGGTCGCGTCCCTAATGCAACTGTCACCGGCCTTTGCCGAAATTACGGCGGGTGCTGACGCGTTGGGTAACAGCCTGCGGTCGCTGGTCAATGAAGATCTATTCTCGACAGGTCAAGACTACGCGCGCGCCTTGTCGCGGTCCAGCAACAGCCAGTTGTTTACGCCGCGCGAGTCCGATGCAGAGTTGCGCGCAGAGTTGCGGGCGCTTAACGTAAGTATGGAGCGGCTTGTGTCCACGTCCGAAATCACGGCGGGCAACACCGGACGCGGGGCCGATGCGGCAGATGATCAGCTTGCCTTCACATTGGAACAAACCTTATGACCCTGCGCATCATTGAACCGTTCGCCATCACTCAGGGCAACATCGACAGCACCAACGTGGTGCTGGAAACGGCTTGGACGGCGGGCACCTATACGCTTGGCGACGTGCGACGGGTGGGTGAGCGGTTGTTCGAGGTATCAGCGGCCAGCACCACGCAAGAGCCTGGCTTGGCGGCATCGACGGAGTGGTTTGACGCTGGACCGGCCAATCGTTACGCCGCGTTCGATCTGCAATTCGGGGCGGATCAGTTTCGGATTGTGGACACAATTACGAGTCGTGCGGACAGCATCACTTATACGCTGACTGGCCTGCCGCGCCTGTCGGCCATGGCGTTCTTTGGGCTGCGAGCCACTCAGATCACAATCGTCGGCACGCTGAACACGACCGGCGATGTGGCCGACGTGACATACAATTTGCAGGACGCGACGCCATACCAGGGGTCGTTTTTTCGGTGGTTTTTTGCGCCTCAGTCTTTGGAGCGTACATATGCCAATTTTGAGCTCAACATCCCAATCGGCGCAACCGTTGTGGTCACGATTACAAACACAGGATCGACGGCGTCAGTAGGCACGATTGCGATGGGCTTGGCTGACGAATATGGCGACGTAGAGGTAGCATCCACGCGCGGGCTGCGCAGTCGGTCGGTCAAGAAAACCGAAGGCACGCTTACATCGCTGTTGCGCCGCACACCTGCATCGCGCGTTGGCTATCGTGTTTACTTGAACGACTATGCCGCCGCGCCGTTCTGGCGCACGATTAACGACCTGGACGGGGTGGCTGCGGTGTTTGCAGGACCTGATAACAATGAAGAGTTTTTGGCGTACGGTTTTGTTAGTTCATGTCAGACCGTTGCCAATGTGGATGGTATAACAAAAGTTCAACTTGAAGTGGAGACGCTGTAATGACCGCGCCAGTAATCAGACAATACACCGGCACCATCCCAGACAAGGGGCAGGCACAAACCTCGTTCGACACCAATGTCGATGGGTGGTTGGACTGGACGACGCTGCAATTCGCGCCGGACTTGGTGGCCTTCGGAACGTGGGCCGATCAGGTGCGGGCCGCGCTGATCGCAGGCAACCTTCCGCCACTGACCGGCAGGAATCTGGACGCGGTGCGGGTGAACGCAGCGGGTAATGATGTTGAGTTTGCGGACGTGACGGCGGCGGGCTGGGCCTTGCTGGACGATGCGAATGCTGCGGCGCAGCGGACGACGCTGGGGCTGGTTATTGGTACGGATGTTTCGGCGCCTATTGGCAACCTCACACAACTCCAAGCCGAGGACCCCGCCAGCACGGTATTCGGCACTGTGTCGGGGCAACGGTTGGCGCAGGTGCTTGCAACGCAAGCAATAGGTGCGGGCCAGACTTGGGAAGACATGCGTGCCAGTCGTTCCTTTGGAACGTCTTATCAAAATACAACAGGCCGTGCCATTCAGGTTTCCATTCAGGCGATTGCTTCCTCGAATATGCAGGTCTCAAGTGACAATGCTTCTTGGGTGACAATTTTCTCGATAGGTAGCGACAGAAGCATCCCGCGCGGCGCGCAGTTCATCGTTCCTGCTGGGCATTACTACAGGGCAACAGGTTCAGCCACAATAACTAATTGGGCGGAGTTACGATAGTGGATACAGGTTTTTATCACCCATCGCGCGGCTATTGGCAGGCAACTGGCGAAGTGCCGCAGGACATTATCGACGGATATCCTGCTGGCACAGTTGAGGTGCAGATTAAGCCCGGCGTTGATTACGAATGGGACGGATCAGAGTGGTTATATAAAGAGCCAGACCCCGCAATTGCACTGGCCCAAGCCCGCGCCGCCGTGAACGCTGAGCGAGACCGCAGGCTCGGCACAACATTTGCCTTCGCGGGCAAAGACTACGACTGCGACAAGGCAAGCCTCGCGCGCATCACGGGCGCGGCCACGCTTGCAGGTTTTGCCATGGGCGCAGGCGCGAAGGCTGGAAATCTGCGGTGGCATGGAGGCAAGGCAGATTTCACGTGGATTGCCGCCGACAACAGCCTGACCACGATGGACGCTCAGACGTGCTTTGCCTTTGGCAATGCGGCGGCCACGAACCAATCGGCGCATATCTTCGCGGGCCACGCAATCAAGGCCATGGACCCGATCCCGGCAGACTTCACCAATGATAAGTATTGGCCATGATGCAGCGCATATCCATGATTGGTTCGGCCCTGTCGCAGATTCTCAACGTTATGACGGCGCGCGACTTGACAGAGACGGGGCCGAACGAAAGCGTTAGCGCCCGGATGCACCGGCAGGGCCGCCCGGGTGAGCAGATCATTAATGTTTTGTTCTTCTGGCAGCGCAATCCCGACCACTGCGAGCGGGCGTTTCTGGATGACGTGTCCGACGCGAAAGCCTTGCTTGCTGAAATTGAAGGAAAAACCTAATGCCGACAACAGTAGCCGCCCAACTCGCAGCGCAGGCCGTACTATTGGAGAATATCAGCAGCCGCATGGAGGAGGATCGGCAGGAGCGAAAGACGGCGCAGGCTGAAACCGAACGGACGCGGTTGGCCACCAGTGCGGAGCTTACTGCAATGCGGCACGGGCAAAACGATGTGCTGCGAAGGCTGGACGATATTGAGCCGGTCACGGATCTTGTTACATCGTGGCGCGGCAAGCTGGCCGGGATAATGATCGTAATGGGATTTATCGGCGCGCTGGCAACTTTCATTATAGTGTTCTTCAAGGATAAAATCGTGGAGTTGTTTTGATGAAACGCAAGACATTTTTCGCCGCCCTACGCGCCCGCAATTCCGGCCTGTTTGGGACCAGCCTAACAGGGCCGCAGGTGCAGGGGATAGATGCGTTGCTTGACGCGGGCCGCGCCCTGCCGCTACATCACATGGCCAACGTGCTGGCGCAGGTCCACCATGAGACGGGCGGCGGTATGTATCCGATCAAGGAAACGGTGTTCCCGCACCACAAGAATAAAAACCCCTCGGATGCGGAGGTGATCCGCAGGCTCGACCGGGCCTTTGCCGCTGGCAAGTTGCCATGGGTGAAGTCGGCATACTGGCGCGGTGGGGCGTTCGGGCGCGGGCAACTGCAAATCACCCACACCCGCAACTACACGAAATTCGGCATCACCAATTACGCCGACGCGCTTAAGCTGGATGTGTCGGCCCGGATCGCGGTGGAAGGTATGCGGGACGGGAAGTTTACGGGCAAGAATCTAGCCGACTATGACTTCCCAAGCGCGCTGGACAACCCGCCCCGCACCAACCCTCGCCGGATCGTCAATGGCGCTGATGGATCAGACGACAAGGTGCGGACGCATCACATGGCCTTTGCAGCGGCGCTTGAGGCGGCGGGCTGGCAACAGGCCCGGACGGCTCGCCCAGCCCCCGTAGCGACTCCTGTGGTCCCGCCTGCACCTACTGCTGACACGCCGAGATTCTGGGTCACATTCGCGGCAATCATCCGCAGCATCTTTGGAGGTAAAAAATGAACTTTGGACCCTTCGCGCGGATCATTCTGCGCTACGGCATTGGATACCTGGCCGGATCAGAGGTGGGCGAGATGCTGGCAATGGACCCCGACGCCGTGCTGCTGTTGTCGCTAGGCATGGGCGCAGCGGTTGAGGGCGTCTATACGCTGGCCAAGCGTCGCGGGTGGGCAACATGATCAGCACCCTGCTGGCCAGCCTCTGGCCCTACCTCGCGGGCGCTGGGGCGCTGATTGCCGCCGCGCTGGGGGTTTATGCCAAAGGGCGCAAGGATGCGTCTGACAAGGCTAAAACCAAAACCGCAGATGATTACATCAAAACAAGGAAACGCACTGATGACGAGGACTATACCGATCCTGATATCAACGCTACTCGTGACCGGCTGCGCGACCGTGGTGAGCGATAGCGGGATATGCGATGCGACTGCGCGCGCCGTGACTGAGCACGCGGCGGCGCTGGCCCTGGACGGGGGGCCTCAATCCCTGCGCACTGGCGATAGGCTGGTGCGGATGATCGACGCAGGCTGCGCCAGTTGATGTGGATGATTGCTGCCACGCTCTGCTTGATTACCGGGCCGGGCGATGCTGAGTGCCGCCGCGAGACTGGCTATGCCGTGCCCAGCTTGGCGGAGTGCAACGCGCTGCGACAGGCATATGATGTGCACGTGCGGGAGACGATTTCCGCCACCCGCGCCAGGGTTACGTTTTTCCACGTGCAATGTGTTAGAGGTCCAAACCTTTAGTCCGCCTTTTCCTCATCCTCGTAAAACATATCAATGGCCAGTGCTTTTACCAAGTCGGTTAGGGCGCACCCGTCCGGGATTTGGTCTATGAGCATTTTGCCTGCACCGGGCATTTCTTCCTCAAGATCGAATATCATTCGAGTCATGTTGCCGATGGTCACCCCGCGCCTGTCCCGCTGCTGTTGGAAATAGGTTCTGAATTTCATGGCATCACCACATAGAGCACCAGTGCTATGACGATGATACAAGCAAGCCCTATGGCGTTTTCAATCCATGCGCGGATGCGTCCGGGCTTGGCGCGTGGCGGATGCCTCCATGCGCCGCCATCCTTGCGGGCCTGATGGGCGATGTGGGCGTCTGTTGCCCTGCGCAGATCGGCCCGCGAAATCTCATCAGTGATCCATTGCGCCCCGAGGGTGCCGTGGGATGGAATGTCGTCTTCGAAGGCTTCCTTGACCGCCGAGTCTCGTAGATATTTCCTGTATCCTGGCGTCATGGCTGGTGCTCCTGTGGGTGATGGGGCCGAGTTTTTGCGGTAGTTCATGGCTTGCCTCCTTTATGCGGACAGGTTGCCGCTCAGCTCGTCGGCGGCGATGTCCCGCATCCTGGTGGCGATGCACACCATGTCCTCTGCGACATGATACATGTCATCCGGGTTATCCGCTTCAAGACGGGCGACGAGCGCATCCAGCATATCCGCGATATTGTTTCCGCCGGTGGGGTGGTCCCCCTCGTTGGCCGTTTTGGCGTAGAGCACAAGAAACGCAATGTCGCGGTCAGTCGCGTGGAGTTTGGTCATGTGGTGCATCCTTGGCTAATCAAAAAAACGCTTCGAGGATCGCGACCGTGGCAATGGCCCCGATTGCGGCGTCTTGCTGAGCGGTGTTGATCCGATACCCGCGCTCTACGCATGTGACGTATTCAGCGGACCCGACTGGATAGCCGATTTGCGCGCATTCATTCTGGGCCATACCGACGCGCTCTTGAGTGGAGCACCCCGCAAGGGCAAGTGTGATGGTAAGTGTGACGGCGGTGGTTTTCATTGTGGTGTTCTCCGGTTGTTGCGGGCCTTGCCGATGCACTTCCATCCGCGTGTCGAGTGAAGCTGATAAAGCCTGCCGTTTACAGTCTTAAATCGACCAGTGTATCGGTATCCCCAAGGATTCGGTCCTGCTTCTGCCGCGCGAATTTGATCGGCCAACAGATTCTTATTCTGTATAATGGCGATAGTTGGTTTCATTGTAGATCTCTCCGGTTGGTGTGTGGTCCCCGGCGCGTGGCCGGGGCTTGGTGTCAATTCAGGTGGCCATTCTGGCGGACTTTACGCAAACCGACTTGGGCCTGCCTGCGGTGTTCATGCTTCGCGCGATGCTGGTGCATTCTGTCTTGGAAGCTGGCCCAAAAACAACAACACCACGATCCAAAGTTACGATCTGGTATTTCGGGGTGCTTTTGCGGGTCTGTGCCATCTTTAAGGTCTCCGGTTGGTGTGTCTCTCTACACCCTAATTACCCGCTATTGTCTTTTGCGTCAACCCTAAAAAATCGTCAGCCGTGCAACAAAACCCACCGACACCGCCGAACCCCCGCACGGATTGCAGGAAAGCGGCCTGCGCCTGGCCGCGCTTGTCGCCGGGCGTCAGACGCCAGCCGGGCTTTTTGGTTTCAACCGCCAGGAACACTCCAAGCGTCTGGCCAACATGCAACGGCTGCACCACCACGGGCAAGATGCCGATCAGGTCTGACGATTTCCACCGGGCGTTTAGGGCGGGCGATTCATTGCCAAGCCCGAACCGGATCAGGCGTCCTGTCTGGTCGGTGCAGCCGCCTTGATTGTTCCGCCAGATCGGCACACCAGCCCGGCCCGCTGCCAAACGTATCTGTGCCGCCCCCGCGGCCTCACTGTGACGGGCCGTGGGGGCGGGCGAGGGCATGACGGGACTCAGGATAGCCGTGAGTTCGGCAAGGGCCTGTGCGGGGACGTGATGGCCCCAGCGCGCTTGCCAGTCGGCTAGGGTCATGCGCCCGTCCACCGCATCGGCATGATCGTGCCGCGCAGGCGGGCAGACGCTGCGAAATCCACACGGATCGGATCGCCTTCGGATTGACCGCCTGTCAGCCGGACAGCGCGACCCTTGTCGATCACGTCAGCAGCCTTGACAAGACGCGCCAGCACGGTAGGATTGTAGCACAAGCTGGCAGCGCCCCCGTCGCCCTTGGCTACAACACGCCGCCAGTCGGGATAGGTGCCGTCGATCACGGTAAATTCCAAAACACCGACACGGCGCATTTCACCGTCATTACCGTCATTGATTACAAATTGCAGGATCCCGGTCGTGGTGTCGCCGTAAACCCAGAGGTCACCGCCAGACGCCTTGGCTTTGAACGCCTTGTCGGTTGCGTCACAGGACAGGATGAACCCTGCGCCTTGAGGCGTGCCGGTGGCTCCGGGCATCCTCGGCGCGTCCATGCCCTGCGTGAAACATTCCGTGCCGACGTGGCAGCCGTCCGGCAATTCAATCGTCAGCATCTGGTGGCCGTCCAGCGCCACCATCTTGTCAGATTCGATCAGCACGCCGCCGAGGTAGTAGCGGGTCTGTTCGGTGCTGATGCACTGGAACGCGGCGCGCAGGTCATCGGCGGGCAGGAAAAACGTCGTTGGGGTCAGTGTGGGTGTGATGGTTTTCATTTGGTTGGCTCCGGTTGTGGATTACAGTGAGGACATTTATGGGATTTCAAGTGCACAAAATAGCACTGTGGGCAAATTCTAATCTTTGGAAGTTTCATGGTTGGCTTGCTCCGGTTGGTGGTGGGTGTCAGACGAGTTTGATTGATCGAACAATGCAAGCAACTTCGTACCACATCTTTGCACGCTCCGAATTGCGGCGCTTATCAATCCCACGGTTGGCAGCGGCCTCGCTGTCGTGAGAATACATATCAAACAGGCTTGCCACGTCCTCTAGCAGAGCCTCGTCGCGCTTATCTGTTTGCAGGGTCATGTCGTGGTCTCCCGTTGTTGGAGGGGCTGTTAAGCCGCCGCCTTGGTGTTTCAGATACCGTATTTCACAAAATCTTGTGCTGCATGAGTTGCCTTAAACTCATTGCCAAACTTTTCCGCGTACCCCTTGCGAACCAGCCCGTCCAAGCAGCGTTTGGCTTGATTGAATGTGGTGAAGATGGCGTCGCCGTAAAATGTAAAACCAAATTGGGTCATTTCGTTGACGGCTTTTACTTCGGTTTTGTTCAGGGTTGTCATGTTGGTGGCTCCTTGCCGGTGTGTTTCTCTACACCCTTATTGCCACCTATTACCTACCGTGTCAACAGGTATTCGCGCGCCCACGATAAAGCAGCGTCGATTTGTTCGGGCATCGGATGCGGTGCAGGGCGGGCCGGTGTGACAGCGCAAGCGTCCTGGGGCCTGACCGCTTTGAACCGGGCCCACAATTCCGCCTCACTGTGCCGGTCCATCCGGCGCGCGTTGTGGCATATCTGGTAAAGGTGCATGTCAGTTGCTCCGATTGGGGTGTTTGTCAGCAGGGGTAAAAACAACGAGGCTGGTGCGGCCGGTCCAGTACCAACTTTGGTCAGTTCCGATCCACTCAAAAACCAAACCGAACTTGTCGGCGCATTCCTGAGCCATTTTAAGTCCGTAATCGTCACCCTGCAAATACGTGTGGGACACTATGGCAGCGGCGCGCCTATTGACTCTGTAAAAATTAGAATGGTCAATTATTTGCATAGGGCGGTTCTGCCAATACGAATCACCGGAAACGCCTCGTCGCGCAAGGGTTTGCAAACTAAACGGCGCGTCACTCAGCTTCCATCCCCGATCTTTTCCGAATTCAATCGCCGCTTGACGCTTTTGGTCATCGTTCATTGTCTCAGTCTCCTATCTGGTCGGCTTAAATAATGAGCCGATCAAGCGGCCCGTGATCTTCCCGGCGATACGGCGGCCGATGCGCTTCGGGATGGCCTTGCCGGGTTTTTTATGCGTGGCGGCCTGCACGTCTCCGGCGATGCGTGCCAAGGCGTAGAGTTTGCTGCGGAACTGGCTGATGGTCATGGCAGATACTCCCTCAGCCAGTCTTTCAGTTGCTCGACGGTTTCAGCCTGATCAAACTGCCATGCCTTCAGATCGTCAGCCGATTTCTGGACGTTCCTATCGTTGCAGGACTCGCACCGATCCGAGATCGGGACAAGCAAAGCATCTTTGCCGGGGTGTAGGCGGGCTGCCCGGACGCGATTGACGCCGCAATCGCAGCATAGGGGTAAGTTCTGGCCGTCCCGCTCATACTTGGCCTGTCTGGCCTTCAGAGCGGCGGTATGTGCCGGGCACAACCGCTTGCCGGTCGCAACGGCCTGTTCGCGGCATCCGTCTCTTTTGCATTGGGTCATGGTAGCGTCTCCGATGCGGCGTAGGCTTCGTCCCGCCATCCGCGCACGGTATTGCGATAGTTTTTAGTCGGCATAACCATAGCGCACCAATCCAAACGATGTGCCGCCTGCTCAAGATGGCATTTCAACCGCGCAATCTCTGCGGCGGCGATGTCGTATTCATCCGGCGTCTCAGTCATACCTTCACCTTTTTATAAAGCCCGGTCAGGGCGTTCCAGATTTCCAGACGGTCAACCGTGGCCGTGCCTTGGGTCAGGGACCGGTCCGCCTCGTTCAAGGCGTCCCGCGTGCTGGTCGCGCCGATCATGATGTGGCCATAGCGGTAGGATGTCAGCCCGGGGGCGGCGCAGGGGCGTTCGGTGTGGTGGTTCATTGCTCGTACTTTCGTTTGGGGAGCAGATCAGAACGGGTCAGAAGGGCGATGCCGTCGTGATCGACCTTGCCATACCAGACACGGCCATCGTCGTCTTTTATTCGAAGGGCGTGCCCCGCTTCGGCTTTACCGATGCCCACAGTCATTGTGTCGTGGGTATGGTTGTCGGAAGATATGACAATAATACTCATCATGGATTGTCTCCTTCAAACGTGTGTTTGGTTGCGGGTCATGATCTCACTTACCATCTTGTCCTGCACCCTTGCGACAAGCTCGGCATCGCCCGCGTCAAGGCTCTGCTGCAAGGTCTTTTCATACGCCGCTGCTCCATCCATAAACGCCGTAAAAAGTATCCGGCGGACCTCTGCGGGGAAATTTCCGCCTTCGATCACAGCGTTAAATTGGTCCAGTAGCGGGGTTTCGCTTTCCATATTCAGCCCTCCCATTGTGGGCGGGGCTGTTACGCCACCGCCCGCGTGTTTCAGATATCGTATTTCACAAAATCTTGTGCGGCAGGGGTTGCCCGAAACCCATTGTCGAACTTTTCCGCATACCCTTTGCGAACCAGCCCGTCGATGCAGCGCTTGGCTTGCTTAAATGTGGTGAAGATCGCATCGCCGTAAAATGTAAAACCTGGTATACATCAGCACGAGCGGTTGCTGTGCGCTTGGTCTGCATTGCTGCGATTTTCTCTTGCATGATCATTGTCTGGCTCCTTGCCGGTGTGTCTCTCTGCATCCTTATTACCCGCTATTGTCCACCCTGTCAACACCCCATTTACACGCCACAGAAAATAATGCACAGTGTCCGTGTTGTGTGGTGTCTCCAAGCCCGGCGGGTGTATCCTTCCCATCACCCGCCGGTGCTGAGAACCAAGTCCCAAGCGGCCCGCGCATAATAATCCCGATCCAGCAAAGCCCAATCGAAGTCGTGCAGGTCATTGCACATCAACACCGTTTCGCCCTTGGCAATCGCCTGGGGCCGGTCATGCATCGGCAGTTTGGGTAGCGGCGGCATGATTTTCCACAACTGCGCGCCAGCCTGCGCTGTGACGTAGTATCGGCCCGTCCGCTGCTGTGCCGCCCCGCCGGTGTGCATCTTGCGCTTCACGGGCCGTCCCTTGGCGTCTGGTGGCGTCCATTGGCATTCGTAGTCGGACAGATCGCCGCCCAACATTACCCGGTCGTTGCGCTGGGCCTTCAGGGTGTGCATGAAGTGGAAAGCGTTGTCACAGGCCGCCACGGTATCGGCCACCGGCACGCCGCGCACCAGATACGCCTCAGCCGCCATGGGCACGATCTTGCACGATTGGTTCTTGTGCCAGCCGTCGCCGTAGCCCAGACCGTGCTGATATTCAAACGCGCCCTTGCACTTCACGGCGCCGCGCGCATCGACGCAAAGATAATTATTTACGTCCCGCTGAAAAAATGCGGCATAATCCTCGGACTCCAATTCCAGCCCGGTCAGCTTTTCCCACTCAGCCGACACCGCGTCGCACTCGCCCACCCTGTCCCGATCAACAATGTATTCCACGCCGTCGGTGTTGACCTGAATCAGTTCCAGCGACGGGATAGCCGCCAAGCGTTCGGCCAGCATACAAAGCAATAGCTGCCCGTTGATGGTGATCGTCATGGTGTATTGCGGATCGTAGAACGGGCTATATCTACTGTTAGAATTCCCATAGGTCGCGTTGAGCGCCAGCTTGAGGGCCTTGTTGCGCGGATCGCTTTTGGGAAGGCTGATCCGCTGTTCGTAAACGTCCCGGTAAATGTCACAGAACACGTCGGACAGGTGCGCCGGATAGACACGGTTCGCAATGGCAAGGTTGGGGTAATAGCTGCGCACGTCCCGGCCCTGCACCACGCGGGTGGGCGTGCTGCGCCATGTGGTGCCGTCCTGAGCCCCGTGGATGCCGCCGGTCCCGAATACAAACGTCAGGCCGTGGCAGGTGGCCGTCAGGTCGTCGAACGCACCCTTTGTCTTGGTGATCGTCTTGGCGCGCAGATAGTCCAGCACGCGGTTGAACTCAGGTGTCTGGAATTGCACATAGGGAAAGATGCAGTCGGCCAGCGGGATGCGCGCGCGGGGTGTCTGCCGCCACGATCCAGACTTGCCGCAGATGCCGGGCTGGGCGGCGTTGAGGCGGGATATGAACACTTTCGAGCCGATGGTCGAGTCGCTGGCGTTGGTCAGGTCCTGGTCCAGTGCCGCGGACATCTCGTCACGGAACGCCAAGGCCGCCGCCGACTGCCGGTAGAATTGCAGCGTGGCGGCCACGTCGTGCCGGTTGTAGCCGAGCAACTGCGGGATCCGGTCGGGCGTCAGGACCGTGCCGGGCGGAAAGGGCA
>Ga0306883_100652_pt1 | contig 11735 bp, 15 predicted proteins | sample AntDeeMetageno83_FD_190429 | JGI IMG/M metagenome (GOLD analysis project Ga0306883, IMG submission 190429) | Saline lake microbial communities from Deep lake, Antarctica - Metagenome #83 (v2) (version 2) | ecosystem: Environmental > Aquatic > Non-marine Saline and Alkaline > Saline | place...
AGACCAACCGATCAGCCAGGGGGTTGGAAGTCCCCGATTCTCACAAAATTGAATCGCGGCCGCAACATCAAACTTTTCAGAATTACCCGAGTCAAATGAGCCGGTTGATTTGCCCCTGGGTGACTCAGTTCCTCTGGTGTTAAAACGCAACACCGCAACATTGATTAGGGCAGGCAGCCGGTTTGCCGCCTTACGAAGAATGTGTGAATCCATAAATCCACCGTGGGTTGGAAGTGGGTGAAGGGTCACCAGGGTTGCCACCGGCTTCCCCGATAGGGGCATTGCGAGCTCCCCGACCAAGACTTCACCATCTGCAGTCTGAAGTTCGATATCTTCTCGAATAGCGGGAAGTTCTGTTGCGGCTCTAATCTCTTGGTTCATAAAAGCTGCCCATCAAAGAGTTTCCAGCAGTGGTTGTGAAAGTGCCTTCTGGTCTCGACTCCGCGATGCAGATCCCAGGCGACCGTGTGAGTCAGGCCTTGCTCAATAGAAATTGAGCAAACCGGGCACATCCAGGTCTTACCAGCTTCAGCATTGCCACCAGATGACTGCTGCACCGAAAATTCAATGCCTCGCTTTAGCTCGGTCTTTGGCATAGAAGTGCGAACCCGGTTTAAATCTAGATCTAGCGCCTCGGGCCGTCTTGAACGCTTTCGAGAGCGATTGGGGTTCATTTAGTACCAGTTGTTCTCATCCGAGTGGGCTAGCGCTCCGCACGGATAACCGTAACGACTCGAGATATAACCTAAGCCCCACTTGATTTGAGTCTCGGGGTTGGTGCGCCAATCTGCTCCGGCGCTGGCAAGCTTTGAAGCTGGAAGAGACTGCGGAATTCCATAGGCCCCGGAGGACTTATTTGTCGCGTTGACTCGCCAGTTGCTTTCTCGCTCCCAAAGCTTTACCAAACAAGAGAATTGGTCGTAGTCCCAACCACGTGCTGTTACTAACTCAAGCGCTACGCCTTTGGCGGTGTCCGGCGAAGGGTAAGGGGCGGAATTCACGAACAGCTTGGTCGCCCGAGCTCCAGAGACCAATTCGAATCCGCCACGCTCAAACCCGTCCCCCGAAACTTGCACAATTTCTAACTGCTGATTCTTGCGATCATCCTGCTCGAAAGTCTGCATTGTGCCAGCCGATGCCAGGTTGCCAGAGTAAGGATCCACAGCGGATACCATCACTAATCCGGCTACAAAAAAGAAGCCCAAAGTAGGGATAGCCGAGCGGCGATTCGCACGCTTGGCCGAGTGTCTTCCCATTGAGCTCCCTGTTATTGGGCTATAAGCCTATGTGTTGATAGCTATTTTACGCAATTATGCTGTGAGGCGAGCCCTAGTCGAAGCTGCGGTTACAAGAGCTAAAAACTCATCAACCTGGTTTCTATCGAGACCGGAACGAGACTTTCTTAGCACCTGACTGCGCAACACAAAACTGTCCACCTTGTCTAAACCGCCAAATGCCAAAATCATCTTGAGCGTCTTGGTCACATCGCGCTTGTTGTAGCCGCGCTTCGCGTAATCAAATGCTCCGACTGCCCCGAGTTCTAAAACTCTTTGAATCTCAACATCCATTTCTTCGAGTTCACTCAAAATTACGCGCTTTCCCAATCGGGCCAATCGCTCGGATTGCTCTTTAAGCTCAAAAGTGTCTGCGAGCCTCGCCAAAGCCGCATCAACAGCAAGAACTTGGTAACCACCGCCGACTAAGTCAAACCTTGTCTCAACCAGCATTCCAGAGGAAATCAAGTCAAGACCCTGATCCTCGTACTGTCTTTTCACTCGAGCCATCAGAGCGTCAACAGCCTTTGGGTCATAACCCAGAACGCCGGTGAAAGTGTTAGGAAAATCCATAATCAGCCCCTTATTAGAAAACGATGTTGGTTAGTAGGTAAGCCACAAAAACAGAAGGTAGTAAAGAATCTATTCGGTCCATCATGCCACCATGGCCGGGAAGAACATTACCCATATCCTTCACATTTAAATCTCTTTTAATCAAAGACTCAGACAAGTCTCCAGTAACCGAACTCACCAATAGTGCGGCACCGAAGATAAACCCGAACCATAACGGGGCTCCAAGCAGCAAAGCGGTTGTAACCCCTCCCACAAAAGCTCCAAGAATTGAAGCCACTAGGCCTTCCCAGGTCTTTTTCGGGCTAATCACCGGTGATAGTTTGGTTTTACCGAAAAAACGTCCAAACAGATAGCCAAAGGTATCAATGAGAGCCACGGTGAAGACCGTGCCAAATATCCAAATCACCCCCATCGGTTTATTTACAATTAGTGCCGCAAAGCTCAAAAGCAGTGGCACATAAATCACAACAAAGGCACTTGCCCCAAAATCTCTGAGGGTTTGCTTCAAGCTCTGCTCGGTTTTTGTGACAACCAAAAACAACAGCCGCCAGCTGACCATGAAAACTACAGAAGCCGCGACCGAGAGCCATTGGCCCTGGGTTGAGAAATAAAACGCTGCCCAAGGAATTCCAAAAGCCGCAATAGTGGCAGGGATTCTTGGCACGAACCACCCTGCGGTCCGCATGGCCGAGGCGAGCTCAAAGACCGCTATGGCGGAGGCAATCGACACCATCAAGATCACTAGTGGAGACCAAGTCAGAGTCAGTAGGAATACGCCACCCAGTGTAGAACCGACGGCGAGTCGGGTTCCAAGTTTCGCGGTTTTAGACTCTTCCAACTAAACCTCGAGAAGTTCGGCTTCTTTATTCTTCAGTGCCTCATCGATGCGGTCGATGTGTGCCTTGGTGGTTGTTTCGAGCTCCTTCTCGCCGCGCTCTACTTCATCCTCACCAGCGCCGCCATCTTTTTTCACACCCTGAAGATCTTCCATGCCTTTGCGGCGGATGTTGCGAATCGATACCCGACCGTGCTCAGCTTTATCTCGGGTTAGTTTGACATATTCCTTACGACGCTCCTCGGTGAGCTCGGGTAGGTTGACCCTGATGACATTGCCATCGGAGTTGGGCTGAGCGCCAAGGTTCGGCATCGCCATTAGTGCCTTTTCAATTGAACCTAGCGCGCTTTTATCGTAAGGGTTGATCAAGATGGTCCGGGCCTCGGGTGTCGAGATTGCACCGAGCTGGCCAAGCGGGGTCATCGTGCCGTAATAATCCACCATGATCTTCTGGAAGAGACCCGGGTTCGCTCTTCCAGTTCGAACCGATGCAAAATCGTCCTTGGTAGCTTCCAGAGACTTTTCCATCTTGTCCTTGGCTTCCGCCAGAATGTTGGTGATCATTTCTTCCTCTTTCTTAGAAACTAAGGTGTAACTCTTGTGCCAACCGGCTTGCCCAATAGAGCATCCGAAATTTCATCCATACCAAAAACGCGCATCGGCATCTGATTATCCATGCACAGCGAGAATGCTGTTGCGTCCACAACCTTTAGGCCTCGAACCAGGGCCTCCTGGTAGCTCACCTGGGTAAGCTTTTTCGCCTTCGGGTCTTTTTTAGGGTCAGCCGAGTAAACCCCGTCCACACCGTTTTTGGCAACCAAAACCTCATCAGCATGAATCTCAAGCGCTCTTTGCGCAGCTACGGTGTCGGTAGAAAAATATGGCAAACCAGCTCCAGCACCGAAGATCACGATGCGGCCCTTCTCCATGTGCCGAATTGCGCGGAGCGGGAGGTAGGGCTCGGCCACTTGAGCCATAGTGATAGCTGATTGCACCCGCACCTGAGCGCCAGCTTGCTCAATGAAGTCTTGCAAAGCTAAAGCGTTCATAACCGTGCCGAGCATGCCCATATAGTCAGCGCGGCCGCGATCCATTCCTCGCCCCGAGAGTTCTGCACCTCGGAAGAAGTTTCCACCGCCAACAACGATTGCAATTTCCACCTTCTGGCTGGCCGCAGCGATGTCCTTGGCTATCTCGGAAACTATGTCCGGATTTACCCCTAAAGAACCGCCACCAAAAGCTTCCCCGGAGAGTTTAAGTAATACTCGGCGCTTGCGATTCACCATAATTACCTCCAGATTTGCACTTCACAGTTTCTTCGACCAATCCTAGGGCTCAAATAGAAACGGGCCCGGTCAAATGACCGAGCCCGTTTATAAGTTATTGGAAGATTTAGACGCCAACTCGCATCCGAATAAAGCCTGTCACCTTGAGGCCTGCAGTTTCCAAAACTTTCGCAACGGACTGCTTATTGTCCTTTGCAAAGTCCTGGTCCAAAAGACAGTTCTCCTTGAAGAAGCCGGTGACCCGACCCTCAATGATCTTTGGCATTGCCACCTCGGGCTTACCCTCATTGCGAGCTGTCTCCTCGGCGATTTCGCGCTCTTTGGCAACGATCTCGGCTGGAACATCTTCGCGGGATAGGTAGGTCGGGCTGAAGGCTGCGATGTGGACTGCAACATCGTGCGCAGTCTCCGAGTCGGTTCCCTCATAGCCCAAAAGAACGCCCACCTGGGGTGGAAGATCCTTCGAGGTGCGGTGCAAGTAGGAATCAATACCCGAGGCCTTCACAACCTCGACCTTACGAAGTTCCACCTTCTCGCCCATGATTGCGGCCTTGTCGATGATTGCATCACCAACGTTTTGTGCGCCGTGGGGTGCAGCTAAAGCAGATGCAACATCGGTAGCCCCGGCCGCAGCAATCGCATCGGCCAAGGAGTCGGCAAGTGCAATGAAGTTCTCCGACTTTGCAACAAAGTCGGTTTCGCAAGCCAGCTCAATCATGTAGCCCACGCCATCAGAGACACGAGCCACTACTAGGCCATTTGAAGTTGTGCGGCCTTCGCGCTTGGAAACACCCTTGAGGCCCTTGAGGCGCAAAACCTCAAAAGCCTTATCGATGTTGCCGTCGGCCTCATCCAAGGCACCCTTGCAGTCCATCATGCCGGCGCCCGACTTCTCGCGAAGTGCCTTTACATCTTGAGCGGTGTAGTTAGCCATGCTTAAGCGTCCTTCTCAGTCTTAGCCTCTTCGGCTGGGGCTTCTGCAACTGCTGGGGTTTCTGCAACTGCTGGGGTCTCAACCACTGCCTCTGCTGCAGGCTCGGCGACAACTTCGGCAGGAACTTCAGCTACAGCTGGAGTCTCAGCTTCGGGGGTACCGGAAACCGGGGCCGCTTCGGTAGCAGCCGTCTCAGCAACTGCTGGGGTTGACTCTAGAAGCTCGCGCTCCCAGTCAGCTAGTGGCTCAGCGGTCTGGTCATCCTTGGAGTGACGGGCAATCATGCCGTCGGCAGCTGCGTCCGCAATCACCTTGGTCAAGATCTCGATGGCGCGAATTGCGTCATCATTACCAGGAATACCGATGGTGACATCATCTGGATCACAGTTGGTGTCAAGGATTGCGATTACTGGAATGCCTAGCTTGCGAGCTTCAGTAATTGCAAGGTGCTCCTTGTTAGTGTCGACGACCCAAAGAGCCGAAGGGACCTTTGCCATGTTGCGGATACCGCCCAAAACTTTGACTAACTTGTCCTTCTCACGGCGAAGAATCAGAAGCTCCTTCTTGGTGAGGCCGATCTTTGGAGCATCGGTGAAGTCCATGACTTCTAGCTCCTTGAGGCGCTGAATTCTTTTATTAACGGTGTTGAAGTTGGTCAAAAGACCACCCAACCAGCGCTCGTTGATGAACGGTTGGCCCACACGCTGGGCCTCATCGGAGATAACTCCCTGAGCCTGCTTCTTAGTGCCAACAAACATGATTGACCCGCCGTTTGCGACAAGATCACGAACGTAGTTATAGGCCTCATCGATAAACCCGACCGACTGCTGCAGATCGATGATGTAGATGCCGGAGCGGTCAGTGAGGATAAAAGGCTTCATCTTGGGGTTCCAACGCTTGGTTTGATGCCCGAAGTGAACACCAGCATCTAGAAGCTGGCGGACTGTTACTGTGGCCATTAGGCCCTCCTTTAGGCGCGAAAACACGCCCACTCAGTTTTGTGCTTCAGCCGGATGGCCAAAACCCTGGCATCCCAGCTCGGCAGCACCCTAAAAGGGACTGAGCTATCAAGCTTGATTGGAATACGCGAATTCGCTTTGCCTGAAGGCAGAACGTTCTATAACCATACCAAGCAAACCTAGTGTTTTCCACTGTTTTGGGTTTACTGCGAAAAGCTACCGCTGATTTATTTCATGCTTTGGGTATGACTAAATTACTTGCCATCCTGGGAATCTTCATTTCAGCCCTCAGCCCAAAACCCATCGAAATTTGGGCGGACCCGATTCCCTATTTCCAAACCGAGCAGCTGCAGCAATATATTGCTCCGGTGACAAAATACGGCGCCGGTCACAGGGGCGTAGATTTTGCGATTCCTCTTGGTGATCAGGTGAGCTCACCTCAAGCCGGCGAGGTTCACTTTGTCGGAAAAGTGGTAGACCGGGACATCATCACTGTCAGAACTAAGGCTGGCTATTTGGCGACCTTCGAGCCGGTCTGCTCCAAGCTGATTCAAGGAGCAACTGTAATGACTGGCGAGGTGATTGGGACTCATTGCCAAGCGGATTCAGAGTATAAAAGCCACTGCGAAAACTGCGTTCACTTTTCCGCAAGATCAAAGTTTGGCTACATATCACCGCTTTATCTGATGGGAAAAACAAATGCGGCGATCCTCACTGCTTAGGCCCTGGGATGGGCCTGTTCGAAAGAGGCGCGCAGCCGTTCCACGGAAACGTGGGTGTAAATCTGGGTGGTAACTAAAGAAGAGTGCCCGAGAATTTCCTGAACAGCACGCAGGTCAGCACCGTGATCCAAAAGGTGCGTAGCGGCCGAATGTCGAAGGGTGTGTGGCCCGGCTTTACCGGTTGTGGTCTTGGCTAGCTGGTCTGCAACAAGAGAATAAAGCTGTCTGACCCCCACTCTTTTGCCTCTTGAGGTGATCAATAGGGCATCGTCCGTTGACTCCGATAAAAACCGCACCCTACCGAATCGAATCCATTCCTCCATCGCAGCTGCGGCCGGCGCTCCGTAGGGCAACATTCTTTGCTTGTTGCCCTTGCCCGTTACTAGCAATAGGTTTCTAGAAAAATCTACATCAGAGACATTTAGGCCAGCCAGCTCACTTACCCGCATACCGGTGGCATATAAAAGCTCCATCGTGCAAAGCTGCATGAGCGAAGTGGGATCGTCCCTGGTTGCCAGAGCCTTGAGAGAGTCAAAAACCTCCCCTAACGCATTTTCAGTCGCAACCTTGGGCAGAGTTCGATCGAGCTTAGGAGATCGAAGCCTCAATCCGGGGTCCGATTCCAACACGCCGCGCTCGAATAGCCAGGAGCTAAAAGCTCGAACTGAAGAAGTTTTTCTAGCCAAAGTGCTCTTAGTCGCGCCGGCTTCTGAAATTACAAACAGCCAATTTCTTATTGAGTCCAATTCGAACTCCGCCTTGCTTGCGAATAAGAACTCAAGCAGATCTTTTATGTCTGATTGATAAGCCTTGAGGGTATTTACCGAAGAGCCGCGGGCTTGCAGGCTTTTAATAAAGCCTTCGCGCTCCGTAATCAGTTTCTCCATTAGTCAAGATTAGAGTCAAAATCGGGCTTATCGGCTAGCTCAACAGCGTGGTTCGGCACTGGAAGGTCAGCTTAGAAAAAAATGCCGCTTCTGTGAACTAAATCGAGGGAGTCGAATCCATTGCAACAATATGGCCAATATTTTGCCTGCTAACTCGAGCAATAAAGCAACCGCCAGCGATTAAGACAGGCTTGCTGATCCTCTTATGTCTTGATCGCCCAGTCAAAAGATTTTTACAAGAATTTTGATTTATTTACAGACTCAAAACCAGGGGTGCACTCAGTTGAGGCGCATCAAGGCTAGATTCTTAGCCACCAGCTGAAGCGAGATTCCAGATTCCACAGCTATCTGCTGATCACCGATGGCACCGTCAAAAATCGCGTCTTGAATGCGCTTTTGAATCCAGCTCGGCTCTACCTGGTGACCATCTTGCATCTGCCAAGCAAGCGCCAGGCCCTCCTTGATCATGGCGTTAGTGCCCTGCGGCACGGTGTTTCCAAATCTTGCCGGCACTGCGTAAACATCCCTGCCGAGGTTTCGAGCGTGATTGGCGCTATTTCTAGATCCCGAACGATAGCCCGCTTCAACCACGAAAAGAGAATCTCCGGCCGCTGCGATCAACCTATTGCGCAGCAAAAAGCGAAAGCGAGTCGGGGCCGTGCCAGGCGAGGTTTCGGAAATCAGCGCTCCGCCAGATCGCACCATCTGATGAAATAGTGGCCAATTCTCAAGTGGGTAAGCACGATCTATGCCACCGGCCATAAATGCAAAGGTTGGAAGCTTCAGGTCAAGTGCCGCCTTGTGGGCGGCAGCGTCAATTCCCGAGGCTCCCCCGGAGACCACCGGAAGTCGCAGCTGTGAAACCAGAAGCCCGCTATTTTCAATTCCAAAAGAACTTGGTCTCCTGGTTCCGACTATTGCGACACTCTCTTGCTCGAGAGTGGAAATATCACCCGCAACCCACAGTAAATATGGGGCGCTGTGGCCAAGATCCTGAAACTTACTCCACAAAACCGGCGATTCGTCCGGAAACACCGGCCTGGCAGACCAGCGAATCGCGCGCTCCACACGTTGAGAAACGCTCAGGGTATCGATTCTCATTGCCAACCGTTCAAAAAGTGCCGGCAGCTCGTGGCCGAATTCGGAAGCTTCGGATCCAATGATTTCGGGCCAGAGCTTTTTGGCCTTGCCGGACTTGAAATCTGAGATTGCGGCTGGGCCACGATGAGCGAAAATCAGGTGCGCCAACTGGTCCCCCGGCTCGGATAGCAGTGACCACAAGATGGTGGCTTCTTTCTCAGAATCTAAATACATGCCAAAAGCATCCAAGATTTTTCAGCTTGAATGCTTGAGGTTTTGAGATCTGTGAATAACTCCGGCTATTCGCCTACTGCTAGTTCTTTTGGTATCTCGATGTCTTTATTGCCAATCTCTTCGACGTTGACGTCCTTGAAGGTCATCACCTTGACCTGCTTCACAAAGCGGTCAGTGCGGTAAATATCCCAAACCCAAACATCTTGCATATTTAGATCAAAGTAAAAATCGGTTGGGGTGTCGATTCTTTTTAGCTCGACCTCGTTTGCAAGATAAAAGCGGCGCTCGGTTTCTACAACGTAGCGAAACATCTTTACCACGTCGCGATACTCGCGATAAAGAGCTAGTTCGGCTTCCCGATCGTAATCTTCAAACTCGTTCTCATCCATAATGCCCCTAAGTCTAAACCTCTAAAAAAGTGCTTGCCCCTCAGCGAGGATCTTTGTCAGCCAACTGTGACGGTGGTGCTTGGTTGGCCCAAGCGATTGAATCGCTTGGATGTGAGACTCCGAGGCATATCCCTTATTCGAAGCCCAGCCATAAAGCGGATACTCCAGGTGATACTCCCGCATCAGCTGATCTCTTTGAACTTTGGCAATAAGCGCTGCAGCCGACACTCCAGCGCAATCTCGATCGGCCTTGACTTGCATCAAAACCTCAATTCCCAAATCCTTTAACCAATTCTGCGAGCCATCCAGCAAGATGACCGTTTTCCCATTCACCAGTGGCTCAAAGGCCGCTAAAGCGGCCTTCGCCAATGCCTTTGAGATGCCATCAGATTCGATGAAGTCACTCGATGCAAAGCCGACATTATTTTGAACCCAAGCCATCGCAAGCTCGGCGATTGAATCTCTTTTTGATTCAAGAATCAGTTTGCTGTCCCTTAGTCCCTTGGGAATAAAGCTTGCAGTTTCGTGTGTGATGACGCTCGCCCCAACGGCAACCGGGCCGGCCAAAGAACCCCTGCCGACCTCATCCAAACAAATCACTCGGTCGTAGCGCTCTAAGAGCCTCAGCTCTAGATCAAGATTAGGAGAAGACACTATTTGGAGTTGCTACTTTTAGGAACACCGCTAAAGGTGTCTGGGAAGTTATCCAGCCAATTCCAGTTCTCAAAAGGCCAGCTCACAACCACCGCTCTTCCAACCATATATTCCTGTTTGACAAAGCCGCCAGAAGGTAAGTCCTGGTGGTAGCGCGAATCGGTTGAGTTCTGACGGTTATCCCCCAGCACCCAATAGCTACCAGCTGGAACTGTGACATCAAACTCAAGTTCGGAGGGAATCGAGCCTGAGCGAAGATAGGTCTCATCAATGGCGACGCCATTGATGATTAGGCGACCTTCTGGGTCGCAGCAAGAAATAACATCGCCCGGCAAGCCAATCACGCGCTTGACCAGGTGCTCTGCAGAATCAGGGGCGGTGATGCCAAAGGTTCCCAGCACAAAGTCAAAGGCCTCTTGAATTGGTTCTTTCTGCACGGTTGGAATTGAACCGAGCCAACCACCGGGGTCCCGGAATACCGCCACATCGCCACGCTCTATTGCAATCAATTCCGGCACCAAGACATTCACAATGATTCGATCATTGATTTGAAGGGTGTCCGTCATTGAGCCAGAAGGAATGTAAAAAGACCTAATCAAAAAAGCTTTAATTAGAACCGAAAGAATAAGAGCCGTGCCAACTATGACAACAAAGTCAATGAGAAAGGCGGTGAACCAGTTCTTGCGGGCACGAGAGATAAACCTGCGAAAGTTGAGAAATACCGAGTTCTTGCGGGGCCTCAGATCCCCGGTCTCTGTCATGCCAGCTAGTTTATCTAGCTTGACTTATTTGACGTTGTCGCGCTTTTCGCGAATCTTTGCTGCCTTGCCGCGAAGATCGCGCAGGTAGTAGAGCTTCGCGCGACGAACTAAGCCACGGGAGACTAGCTCGATGTGGTCAATAACTGGGGAATGCAGTGGGAAGGTACGCTCCACTCCAACCTGAAAGGAAACTTTGCGAACGGTGAAGCTCTCGCGGATGCCCTCACCGGACTTGGAGATAACTACGCCCTGGAACACCTGAATACGGCTTCTGGCACCCTCAATAATGTTTACGTGAACCTTCACGTTGTCACCAGCGCGAAAGGCTGGGATATCGGTCCTGAGGTTCTTGGCATCTATGGCATCTAAAATGTGCATTTTTTTCTCTTTCCATTTGCGCGCAGGTCAAAACGGTTAGTAGTTATAAGACTTTGTGCACTTGCTCCCCTGCGGCAGAGACGATTGGGCACAGCTACAGAGTATTCCATACTTACCAGCGCTATGCAACAGAATCCGAAGTTGCCGCGATCAATCCAAGCTAAGACTCGAGTAAGTCAGGCCGATTCTTTTTGGTGCGATCAAGCTGCTGCTGCTTGCGCCACTTCTCAATTTCAGCGTGGTGGCCAGAAAGCAAGACCTCTGGGACTTCAAGCTCTCGCCAAATCTTTGGTTTGGTGAAGCTTGGGTATTCAAGCAACCCATCGTTATGGGATTCCTCAGCCAAAGATTCTTCATTGCCGATCACTCCGGGGATCAACCTGGCGATAGCCTCGATCATGGCTAGAGCAGCCACCTCTCCGCCATTAAGCACATAATCACCAATTGAGATCTCTAGAACTTTGGCCTTGGTGTGGACGTGCTCGATTACTCTTTGGTCAATCCCCTCATACCTGCCACAAGCAAACACGATGTGTTCTGCCCCTGAGAGCTCTTGGGCTAGGGCTTGAGTGAAGGGAATCCCAGCCGGGGTTGTGAAGATGACCACTGGAGAAGGGTCAGTTTCTAAAAGCTCATCAAACGCTTCACCCCAGGGCTCTGGCTTCATCACCATGCCGGCTCCCCCGCCATAGGGAGAGTCATCAACGGTCTTATGCCGATCATGGGTCCAGTTGCGCAAATCATGGGCCGTGAAAGCAATTAGCCCGGT
>Ga0306883_100703_pt1 | contig 11118 bp, 8 predicted proteins | sample AntDeeMetageno83_FD_190429 | JGI IMG/M metagenome (GOLD analysis project Ga0306883, IMG submission 190429) | Saline lake microbial communities from Deep lake, Antarctica - Metagenome #83 (v2) (version 2) | ecosystem: Environmental > Aquatic > Non-marine Saline and Alkaline > Saline | place...
AATAACAAGTATTGATGTATATAGTAATTTTTTGTTTGTTTTATTCGAACTAATCATTCTTTGTATGTATTATATGTCTAAAACCCTAATAGAATAACTATTATTATGTATAACAATATAAAGAAATCTTAAAAATATATTAAATATAATTAAATCGTCAAATTAATCATCATCCATTCTATATGTAAATGTGATATCTCTATCATCCCCAATTTCGGGTGCATTATATTCATACCTAACGCTCCCATCTGCTGAACTTATATCGATTCCCGGTTGTCTATATTCACCGACATTATTACAATTTGTATCATCATCTGAACCAGATGTTCCTGTGAAATCACCAACACATCGTTGCTGTGTATCTGCTGATTCAGCAGTAACTTCTACACCAATTACACCATTATTAAATCTATCTCGAACTTCTGCCTCTAATCCAATCGAACTACCTTCACGAACATTTGCAGATTGCGTTTGAACGGCTATATATTGTTTTTCTTCAAATGCTGTAGATGTTCTCTGACTTTGTGTAGTTAAATCAATTCTAGCCATTCTCAGATTATACGTTTCACCTTCAGATAATACTATTTCTATTGTGCCATTTTCCGTACCGTCACGAACTTTCTCAACAAATCCGCCATCATTATCTGCATCAGCAGCTCTTTCTTCAGATAATGTCTCATTATCTGCATCAGCAGCTCTTTCTTCAGATAATGTCTCATTCCATGTATCCACACTTAATCTTGTAGGTAATTGAATAGTAATCGGAGAGTCAGATTCAACATTAGTTACAGATACAGAATTCATTGGTGCACTAATTGGTTGTGTTTCAACAGTAGTTGTCCCAACACGACTCGTAGCAATATTTGACTGCATTGTATATATAGTAATACTTCGACCTTGTATTATTGGTTGTTCTGATTCTTCAACATAACGGACATTTGTATCGCTTCCTCGTGCCTCATCTCTATACATCATACCATGTTCGAAATATATATCTGCATGACTTGTGATTCGATTATAATTGATGCTGTATTCTAAGAAACCAGTCTCGTATTCACGGTCTTCGTCACCCCGCCAAAAATTACTTGCTTCTCGATTATTTGTCGTATTCCTTAGAACTATATTAGGTGATTTTATATAGGCTAAACGACCTGAACGTGCAGGTTGTGAAAGTCCAAGAACGTTATATTCAACACCTAAATCTAATTCTTGTGTTTGTATCTGACCAGTAGATGCAGACTGTATTATACTACTTCGTAATCCAGACATATCCTCAGTAATAGTAGTAAAGTGGTCTACTTCTGTACTTCTTTCTTGAACTGGAACGACATTTGCTTGATATTGTGCAGCAGCTAAAAATAATATAGCTAAAATTAACATAAAGCCAATCACAGGTGCGACAGCTTTTGTTGCTGATTTTTGTGTTTTTTTCAGCATGAATTACATAAAGTATTGTTATATAGACCTAAAAGAATAACTATTGTTCAATTGAATATAGTGTAATATATGAACATTCCCTTAATGCCGTTAACTTTACAAATTAGTTAGTTCAATTATATAATATGTTAGATATAATTACAACAGATTTATTACGTGTATTAGTAATACTTCCTGTATTACTTTATGCATCATATACAGATATACTAGATAGAAGAGTAGATGACAAAGTATGGGCAATACCTACATTCCTTGCACTTATTCTTTTAGGTTGGGACGCATATGTATCAACAACTCCTGCTAGTGTTGCTTTAGCTGCATTATTTAGTATGATAACAGTCGGTGGAGTATCATATATAATATATCATTTCCGTATATTTTACGGAGCAGATTATAAAGCATTTTTATTAATTGCTATTCTATTCCCATGGCATCCAGAAATTGGTTCACTCCCCATATTTGATTTTGTACAATTCTACGAAATGGGTGAAATATTTAACATATACTCATTTGATAACATAATTAATACATTAGTTACATATTCAGCTATGGACTTATTTGGATTTACGGTATTTGTAAATACAACGGTTTTTTCCATAACTTATTTCGTAATAAACTCTGGACATAATATGAAAAGTGGTTCATTCAAGATATATAAACCTCTCCGTTCCCTTTGTGCTAGACAAGTCCGTGTTTCAGAACTGGATAATATACACGCACAAATTGTAAATGAATCGAAATCTACAAATAAAATATCACAAGGCGTTGAATTTATTCGTAATGGATTAACCGGATTGAGTACAGATTTCTTCAGAGATTATGAAACATGGTACTGTGAAAATAAAACCGTATCACAAAATGTAGATATAAATGATATAGATGATTTAGACTTTGATGCTTTCTTGAAGGATAATGAAGATTGGGCAAGTACAAACCCTGAAGAAGACAAACAAAGAATCCGAGATATACTTGCGAGAGATACGGTTTGGGTAACTCCCGGTGTGCCATTTATCGTTCCAATAACATTAGGATTAATAAGTGCATTGACACTTGGAAATATAATGTATATCGTTTTATCATTAGTTATATGATATAAAACAAAATGTTTTTATCTATAGAGCATAATAGTACTATATAATGAGTCAACAGGATGAACTAGAATACATACAACATAATCTTATAAAAAATAACACCGTTGAAAAACGAGAATACCAATCATACTTAGCTGAGGAAGCACTAAAAGAATCGACTCTCGTTGTTTTACCAACAGGAACTGGGAAAACTATTGTAAATCTTCTTGTAATGGCAGATAGATTAAATGATAATGGTTCAGGTACATCATTAATGCTAGCCCCAACGAAACCACTTGTCGAACAACACATGGAAACATATCAAAACCTTCTTGATATTAATAACGAAAATATTGTTATGTTTACGGGAGATATTAAGCCAGATGAACGAGAAAAGCTATGGAATGATTCTCCATCTGTCGTTATATCTACTCCACAAGTTATTGAAAATGACTTAATATCTGGTCGGATATCATTAGATGATGTTATGCATTTAACAATTGACGAATGTCACCGCGCTACTGGAGACTATTCATATGTCTATATTGCTCAAAAATATATAGAACAATCCAATAATCCTCTTATTACAGGATTATCTGCATCTCCCGGTGATTCTCGTGAAGATATACTACAAATTTGTGAGAATATTCATGTTACATCTATAGAAGTCTTATCAGAAGATGATGCTCGTGTTTCACCCTATATCCATGACACACATATTGATACGCGGTTCATCGAAATAAGTGATGAAGTGTTAGAAATACGTGACTTGCTCCAAGATATATACAAATCACGCCTAGTGAAATTGTATGAAGATGACTATGTAGATTCTTGCAGCAAAACCTTATCAAACTACAAATTGCGTCAAGCCCGTGGAAAAATTCAAAAAGCTATGCAAAAACAAGAATCTAGCGCATATCAAGCTATGAGTATATGGGCCGAAGCTATGAAATTAAATACCGCTATTAGCCAACTCGAAACGCAGGGTATTGATTCATTCTTGAAATATTATGAACGGTTAGAATCTGAAGTAAGAAGCGAAGATAGTAGTAAAGCCGTTCAAAGATTAATCGCAGATGCTACAATGCAAAATGCTGTTGGAAAAGCAAGAAAGTATAACGGAACATATGCGAAGTTTACAGCATTACGTTCTGAATTAGTCAGCGACGTTAAAATTAATAACGGTAAAGCACTTGTTTTTACAAAATCACGCGATACCGTAGAATCGCTTGTAGACTACCTAGAAGACACGTTCGATGTCGCACGTCTAGTTGGCCAAACAAACAAAGAAAATAGTCCGGGCATGACGCAAACAGACCAGAGAGAAGCAATACAGAAATTTAGCGACGGAGAAACAGAAGTATTGATATCTACACAAGTTGGTGAAGAAGGTCTCGATATTTCCGAAGTTGATTTGGTTGTATTTTATGAACCTGCCCAAAGAGGTATAGAACAAATCCAAAGACAAGGGAGAACAGGAAGAAGTGCCTCAGGTAAAGTGTTAATCCTCGTTGCAGCAGGAACAAAAGATATGGGTTCATATTACAAGTCAAAAAATATAATTGAAAATCTTGAATCTGATTTGAAATCCCTAAAATCAATCGACAACCTCAAAGAAGAAATCGATAAAGAATTGAAACAAAAGAAAGAAAAAACAACATTATTAGATTCATTCGAAAACGACGATGAAGATAATAAAGAATCAATATCATTCGACGTAGATAGCAATGATAAAGTTAAAATTATTGCAGACTCACGAGAACAACAATCTAAAGTTCTTAAAGAATTAGATATGGACCCAGAAGTTGATATCGTAATTGAAAATAACTTAGAAGTTGGAGACTATATCGTAGGTCCAGACTGTGCTGTTGAACGAAAAGATGTATACGACTTTTGTGATACACTTACCGGAGAACGGTCTATGTTCGAACAAATTGGAAATATGTCTAATGAGTATAAAAATTCTGTTCTTTTAATTGAAGGGGAACATGGAAAATTATACACACAAAATGTTCATCCAAATGCTGTTCGTGGAGCACTAGCATCATTAGTTAGTGACTATGGTGTTTCTTCGATTGAAACTATAAATGAAGAAGATACAGCACAAATGTTGAAACAGTTAGCTAAAAGAGAACAAGTTGAAAAAGAATCTAAAGTAAATGCTCACGGAAGAAAGAAAACAAAAACGGTAAAACAACAACAAGAATATATTGTAAGTAGTTTCAAAGATATCGGTCCTGTCGGGGCTGAAAATCTATTGAATCACTTTAGTAATATTAAAGATATTGCTAATGCTGATGTTGATGAACTTAAAGAAGTTGATAATATTGGTGAAGAAAGTGCGAAAAATATACATTCTACAATTCGAGTAGATTATCCTACAGAAGATTAATCTAAATCAATCCATTCTTGGATTTCTTCGTAAAATTCATCCATCGAATCTCGAACATCATCTTCACTTTTTGCTCCAACAATAATTACTTTACCATTCGCATACACAAGGAAGGAACATGGATATCGTGGCTTGGAATAATCTAGTGCAGGGAATACTTCAGGCTCATATTGTGCATCCGGTCCAAGACCAATCGATAACACACTTAAACTAATATCAGAATTTAATTTAGCTAATGCAACTACATTCTGAACAGTGAAATTCAAATTTTCTTCATCGTAATCTTCCTCAATAATACCGAGTTCTTTCATCTCATTTAGAACACGCGTATTTGCTTCCTCAAGTTCTTTTCTATCATCTGCACGAATAATGTAACTACCAGACATATGAAATGTGACTTGGGGGCCGTCGTCACCGTCTACTTCATAGTATAAGCCGGGTTGGGGGCCGTCATCTTGCCATGTATAACTTTTGTCCGATACGATTCCTTCAAGACCTTCTGCTAGTGCATCTGTATCAATCTCTACAGGTAACTTTCCAGAACCGACGATATTTTTAATACCGATATCTTTCGTTGAATCAAATTTATTTGACATATATCTCATATTATATATCAATACTATTACTAATAAAGATACTGACGGAATGATAAGACGATAAAAATATAACCTCACACAAAAAGTTGGCAATATACTTACATAGTAATAAAAACAATTACGTTGTAATGAGTGGATTCAAAGGACATATTCGATACGGATGGTTTTCGCACATAATAGGAACAATTATTATACTACCCATATCTATTATTATTTTAAACATACCAGTAAACTTATCTATCGGTCTTATAGGACTAGCTCTCCCAATATCATTATTCGGTAGCATATTACCAGATATAGACCACCCATCATCCCGAACATATAGATTATTTAGATACCTATTACTTTGTTCCACAATTATTTTTGTCTCAATTATTCTAGGACCACAACAAATACTAATTAAAGATATAATGCTACGATTTATTTCTGAAGTTCCATCTGAGATTATATCTATCACCATAGGACTCTTTTCATTAATGATAGGTATACTAGTAACATATCTGTTTGAAAGAATTCGTCCACCACACAGAGGTATTACACATAGTATGTCGTTCGGATTTATCGTAAGTGCAATCGTGTGTCTAATACTATGGCAATCATATATTATATTAATATCAAATGAATATAGTATGATATCTGCAGGAATTATCTCGTTCTATCTATTCGCTGGGTTCTGTAGCCATTTATACGCAGATGATATGCTTTTATAAACTACATCGGAATAAGATTCATTAATGCAAAAATAAGATATCCAATTAAACCAACCAGTATTACACTGGATACCACAATCTTTGAAACTTTAATATATTCCTCTTTATCTGGTGTTTTTGATAACTTAATAACGCGTTTATATTTATTCCAATCTAAGTATTTGTTGTACGACTTTTTCTGTTTATTTCTTCCCATAGTATATATTATAATTTCATACTATTTTATACCTATGGTCTTTTCGACAAAAATAAATTAAATATCTTCTTCTTCTTCATCATCTTCACTTTTCATTTCTTCAAAGTTCGTTGGTACGACTGTTAAATGATTTATTCCCATACATATACCATCGTACTAGAAGCGTATATGTCTATCCATACGTGCTGAAAATACTATATATTTACAATATAACTGTAAGTTATATGATATTAAATAGGATAAATTATATAAGAACAAAAAGATTATATAACAATAATGAAAGATAGCTTTAACGCACTTCGAATAGTAAACAAAAGAGCAAAATTATACTCTAAAAATTCAGACAATACCTCAAAACTACGTTCATCCGCATTATACGAACTAAAATACAACGCACTACTAGATTGGGTCGGACACACCGATAATATAGAACTACACTACATAGATAATAAAAAATACTACTGCTTCTACTACAAAAACTATTCATTCCACGTCCCATTCGATGAAATATATGATACACTACCAATTACAGAACAACGTGTACTACACGACTTTGAATCCAACTCCGTACTAAGTGATAATACATACCGAACAGAAAAGAAATCACTAACATACCTATACAACGAACACAACCTAAACGCAAACAACTACCTCCTACAAAATAGCTCCTTCGAAACCTATTGGCCATACCTCCCAATGTAAACTACATTACAGCATACTCGTTCTTCTTAGGTTCATACAACTCTTTACCATCACGACATAACTTCATCAAGTCATGCTCCACCGTCTCTTCCTCAAACTCATGAATCTCAACCATAATCTCCATAATTAACTTCTTCGGCGCTCCTTTATCACCCTCATCCTCATTATCTTCAATCGCTTCCCGAAGTAATCTACGTCGGTCTCTCTGAGATGTAGACTGACTATTCTCCGTCATATCTACATCATAACGACCGTTCTTCTCATCATAACCGACCTCTTCTAACGATGACTGAATAATATTAACCGCTCTCTGAGCGTGATTCTTGTTAGCTTCATCTTCCAACTGAATTCTTGCAGCCGCTTCTGTTAAACGAACGAGAGCTTCAATCTTTCGCGCTGTAATCGAAATCGTACCTTCTTCACCACCCTGCTTACGAATATCAACGTAAAACTCTTTCAATATCTCTCTAGCTTCATCATTGAGAACTGGTGTACAATGCTTCTGCGCATATGCAACATACTTTCTGAATAACTCCGGGGAAATATCAGGAACAACTTCCTCTGAACTATCATCCGGTTGTATACCAGCTTCCAATTGTTCACCTCTGTGATTTGTCATGAGAATATGGTCTGCTAACTGACTATCCCATTTTTCATCTTGCTTATCCGTAGGCGCAAATATAAGGTCAAAACGTGAAATTAAAGCCGGTTCCAAATCAATCTGACCAGCAATCGGGTCATACTCATTCCAACGACCCTCCTTCGGATTTGCCGCACCAAGTAATGTACAACGAGACTTAAGTGTAGCATTAATACCCGCCTTACTTACACTAATCGTCTGTTGTTCTAACCCCTCGTGCATTGCACTCCTATCAGACGCATCCATTTTATCCAACTCGTCAACACAAGCAATACCCTTATCCGCCAACACAAGCGCACCTGCCTTAAGTGTCCATTTGTCCTCACCACCAAATTCAGCATCTCTGACAGCTGCAGCCGTCAAACCCGCCGACGACGCGCCCTTACCATTAGTCATAATTCCTCTCGGTGACAATTCAGAAGCATATCGTAATAGCTGAGAATTATGCGACATAATCCCATTCGCTATATAATTATGCGTACCCTCAACCTGTAAATCATACATCCACTCTGAATCATAATCAACCTGTTCTACAGATTCAACCTTCTCCCACCGAATGTCACCCCACGCAAGAGACTCTAATCGAATAAGATTCTCGTGTACCTCATGATACTGTTCATCCAAACACTCCGAAACATAATCAAACAATTCCAAAGAACGTTCTGTTACATCATTTGTATTATTAGTAAGATGATACCGATAACCACCCTTAGTTAGACCAGCACCATCTGTAGCTATGGTTTCTTGATTCATCCCAAGAACACTACGCATCTTATCTACGGTTTCCATATCTGCAGATTCTCGTGAATAATCAACATCTTTAACAACATGCAATCTATCAACCATATCTACAACGATATCCTGCAATGTCTTCTTACTCGGATTCTTACCTCCTTGTTCAAGTCCTAACACTGTTGTACGTGGTACACTGAAATCAGACTGATGCATTCCAAGTAACTCACGCGTTTCCTTAATTACAGAACCAACGTTTGGAATAACATCAACATTTGTATTACCCACACGAGAATTTTTCATTAACTCTGCCTGCTCTATTTTCCGATTAGAGTAGAATCCAATTTCGTCAACATATTTACGGAACGCATCACCGTATATCCTTAATCTATAACTTTTATAATCTTTTATATTATTATAGCTTAAGTCCTGAACTTTCTCATTAATCCTACTAGAGATACCAAACGTATCCAATAATTGTTGTAAGTCTTGTAACAACTCTTTACTTACGGATGGAACTTCTAATTCTCGATTTTTCTCACTAACATACGCTTCACCATCAACGTATGCGCGAATAAATGCCTTTCTAATATTTTCTGGTGTACTATACAAACATGTAGGGATGCGTTTATCGTGGGATTTATTAATGAATTTGCTGTCTAATTCATTGAAATACGATGATAAGTTTGTACTACCTTTTACAATTTTATACGCATTACTATTTTCGGACCAAACTTTCTGATATGAATTTATACCAAATAATTCAAAACCGTTTTCTGCAATATCTAATAATTCCTCATCTTGATTTGTAATGGAAATTTCTTTATCATTTATGTGACCTTCTCCGACAATAAGTCCCATAAACGCTGCTAATTCTTCAGACCATTCATTCGGAATATCAATTTTCGATTCATCAATATTATCTGTATTAACATTTAGTTCTAAGTTACCATCATAGGATATAGAACGCGGGACTGCAATGAACTGTCCGTCATCTATATCTTTAACTTTCACTTGGTCTATATGAGCATCACCGTCCGTTTCGAAAAGTGGATGCGTACCAGATGTTTCAATCGTTCGACCATCATCTAATGTTACTTTATAACAATTTTCAACTTGTTTTTTCCACACAGCTTCTACATTCCGTGGTTCTATTTCACCGTCTTTATCCATAGCCATAACCTTAATATTATCATCAAGTTTCTGTATATAATCACCATCTTCATCTTTTGTTGGATTGGTCAAATTTTCCTCAACAAATTCACCAATCGTTTTTCGAATTCCGCCGTCTAAGGTTATGTATGTAGAAAATTTGACACTTTTCCCAGTTCCGGGGTCTCCACACAAGAGAACGTGAATATCGCCTCTTATATTCCCGTCCATTTTGGTTTTTCGGACGCCAGAGAACAGTTGGTATACAATTGCGTCTTTTTCCTTTTCGAGTCCGTATAGTGATGGTGCGGTACTTTCTCTCAGTTTTGTATAAATATCAGGGTCATTAGATAATTCAATAATTTCTTCTTTTTCTTCTTCAGCAATATCAATATCTTCAGTTTCTTGCCCTTCAGTAATAATATTATTCCCATGAATATAGGTACGAAGAATACTCGTATCACCTTGAGAAGAACCACGATAAACACCAATAGCATCTACATTATCCCCAGCAGTAACATTCGTTGCAATTTCTCCTTTAGCAGTAAATGTTTCACTTTCTGGAGTCTGACCACCTTTCGTATTCTCCGGTGGTTCTTGTATCTCAATCTTCTTAAAATTAATCTTATCTGACTGATTTACATTAATCCTAAACGCTTGTTCAGAACGATTATTACAATCTTCACCACTACACACCGTAGGATACTCAAGCTTCGGGTCTAGTGGTTGTTTTATACGCGTGAAGGAACCACAGCGTTTACATTCGAATGCAACAACATCAGCTTTCGGTAATATACCGGTTGTTTTTGAAACAATACCAGATACGCGCACAAGTTTCCCAATATGTTCATCTCGGAGGTCACGAATAGATGGTGCATAATTATCGTATTCTGTGAATAAAATCCGTGGGAATTCAATATCAAGATTATCATCATAATCTTCGATAGCTTTTTCTGCATTTTTAATCCAGAATTCAGGACTCGTAGATAGATTTTCAGCCATATCCTCATTAAATTCTTCGATAAGAGAATAATTTAATTTAATATTCGCTTCTTCTTCATTAGCCAAATCCCGTATTTCTTTATCATAATATTCTTCTAAGAACTCGGTTATAACAGATTTCAGATTTCCATCTATAGTTTTGTCTTCAGTCATTATCTGTCTGTATAGTACACCGGAATCCATATAACGATTACGATTTGTATAAATTTATTTTTATTATACAAGCTACATTATATGACATCCTCCCCGGCGTGAACGCCGGGGTTTCCTCACGCTGGGGGTATCGCTTACCGACCCACGGAGGCAACTTGCGGGTTCGTATGCTCCTCGTTGGGAACTGAGCGTGGTGACTCTGACCAATTATGGTCGTCCCACTTGAGGCATACAGGCCGTGCCATCGACCGTGTTACCGTCGTCTGCCGCCTCAGGAACGTTTCTGACGCCGTGAGGTCGGCGTGTCCCTCGAATCCGCACAGACACGTCAGCGTG
>Ga0306883_100707_pt1 | contig 11093 bp, 9 predicted proteins | sample AntDeeMetageno83_FD_190429 | JGI IMG/M metagenome (GOLD analysis project Ga0306883, IMG submission 190429) | Saline lake microbial communities from Deep lake, Antarctica - Metagenome #83 (v2) (version 2) | ecosystem: Environmental > Aquatic > Non-marine Saline and Alkaline > Saline | place...
GCGGGTCGACTTCGTCTACGACATTGCACCCCACAAGGCCGGTAACAGCGGGAAATACATCCTCAAGCCGGTGATCAGTCAGAGCGGAACGGGCGACAAGGTAGAGATCAACGATATCGACAAGGAAGACGAGAGCGAAGCAGCGGACGAGGAAGAAACGGAAGACGAAGAGACGCAAGTGGACGACGAACAGCAGGCCAACGAGACCGACGGGAACGAAACTACTGCGGAGATGGCTCTGCTCCGATAGAATCGGGTCCCAAAATGTGACATCGCACGAGAACGCTATTTTTCGAACGAACGGCGATCGTTAAATATTGACGGTAGCCGCCGGTCAGCGCCGGAGCCGTCCGAACAGTTCGTAGTCGCGGTCGGGCGTGTACCGACGGAAGAGCAGGCTGTTCGAGAGGACCGACACCGATGACAGCGCCATCGCGCCGGCCGCGAGCACGGGCTGGAGCAGGCCGAGCGAGGCCAGCGGGATCATCGCCGTGTTGTAGCCCAGCGCCCAGACGAGGTTCTGCTTGATCTTCTGGAGGGTGGCCTCCGAGATCCGGATCGCCTTCACCACGTCCAGCGGATCGTCGCGCATCAGCGTCACGTCCGCAGCCTCGATGGCCACGTCCGTCCCCGAACCGATCGCCGTGCCGACGTACGCGACCGCGAGCGCCGGCGCGTCGTTGACGCCGTCGCCGACCATCATCGCCTTGCGATCCGTCGACTGGATGTCCTCGACGGCGTCGGCCTTGTCCTCGGGGAGGACTCCCGCGCGAACGTTGTCGGGGTCGATTCCGACCCGCTCGGCGACGGCGCGGGCCGTTCGCTCGTTATCGCCGGTGATCAACATCACGTCCAGCCCGCGCTCTCGCAGCGCAGCGACCGCCTCGGCCGAACGCTCCTTGACCGTGTCGGCGTCCGCGACCACGCCCGCGACCGCGCCGTCGACCGCGACCAACATTGCGGTCTTGCCCTCGCCCTCAAGGCGCTCCATCGCCGCTTCGGCGGGTGACGGATCGACTCCCTCGCCCTCAAGCAGTCGGCGGTTGCCGACCAGGACCTCACGGTCGTCGACGGTCGCCCGGACGCCCTGTCCCGGAACGTTCTCGAACGCGTCGGGGTCGGCTAGCTCGAGGCCGCGCTCCTCGGCCCCCTCGACGATGGCCTGCGCGAGCGGGTGTTCGCTGTTGCGCTCGGCGCTGGCGGCGAGGCGCAGCACCGTGTCCTGATCGAGGCCCGCTCGAGTCGCGAGCGCCCCGCCGTCGGCGGCCGGCTCGCCGCCGTCAGCGACCGCTGCCGTCTCCCCGTCCTCGAGCGCGACCACGTCAGTCAGCGTCATCTCTCCGGTCGTCAGGGTGCCGGTCTTGTCGAAGACGACGGTATCGACATCCTTCGCGCGCTCTAAGATATCACCGCCCTTGAACAGGACGCCGTTTTGGGCACCCAGCGTGGAGCCGACCATCGTTGCCGCAGGCGTGGCGAGGCCGAGCGCACAGGGGCAAGCGATCAGCACCGCGGAGGCGAAGACGACGACCGCGAACTCGAACGTCGACAGCGCGGCCGGACCGCCGCCGACCAGTCCCCACAGGGGGAGTGCGCCCACGACGCCGGCGAGCGTCGTCGGAAAGAGGAACCAGACGAGCCCCCAGAAGATCGCGTTCAGGATGACCGCGGGGACGAAGTACGCCGAGATACGATCCGCAAGGTTCTGAATTTCGGGCTGGCGCGACTGAGCCTCCTTGACGGTTTGGACGATCCCCTGCAGGGCCGTGTCCTCGCCGACTTTCGTCGCCTCGACGGTCAACACGCCGTTCTCGTTGATCGTCGAGCCGATCACTTCGTCGTCCGCTTCCTTCTCGACGGGGACGGACTCACCCGTCACCATCGATTCGTCGACCGCCGACTGACCGTCGACGACCACGCCGTCGGTCGGGATCTTCTCGCCCGGCCGGACCTTCATCCGGTCACCGACCTCGACGTCCTCGAGGGGCACCTCCTCCTCGTTCCCGTCGTCGTCGACCAGCGTGGCCGTCTCGGCCTCCATCTCGAGCAGCTTCCGCAGGGCCTCACCAGCCTGACCCTTCGAACGGGCCTCTAGTAGGTTGCCCAGCGTGATGAACACGAGGATCAACGCGGCGGTGTCGAAGTACATACTACCGGCCAGCAGTCCCAACAGGACGACGAGGCTGTAGACGTACGCCGTCGACGAGCCCAGCGCGATCAGCACGTCCATGTTGGCGCGCCGGTTGTTCACGAGCGCGTTGTAGGAGTTGACGTAGAACGGGCGGCCCAGCACGAGCTGGACCGGCGTCGCGAGCAGGAACTCGAGCCAGCCAAAGTCGATTCCGAAGACGGTTTCCGGTATGAGCGTCCCACCGAGGAGGAACTTGTCGGCGAGGAAGAGCAGGAACGGGGCCGAGAGAACGGCACCGAAGATCGTCAGGCGGCGCTGTTTTCGCAGCTCCGCCTGTCGGGCCGCGTCGCGGCGCTCCCCCGCCGACTCCTCGTCGCCCTCGTCGCGGACGGGCGCGTAGCCGGCCCCCTCGATCGCCTCGTAGAGGTCGGAGAGCGAGACGTCGTCGGGATTGTATTCGACCGTCGCCTCGTCGGTCGCGTAATTCACGTTGGCGTCGATGACGCCGGGAACATCCTCGAGCGCCGACTCGTTCGTTTCGGCGCAGTTCGCACAGGACATGTCCGTGATCCCGATCGACCGGCTTGCGCGCTCGGCACTATAGCCGGCCGTCTCGATGGCCTCGTAAATCTCGGCGAGCGATGCCTCCTCGGGGTCGTACTCGACGGTGGCGTCGTCGGTCGCGTAATTGGCGTTCGCCTCGCTCACGCCGTCGAGGGACTCCAGGGTATCGCCGATCGTCTGCGAACAGTTCGCACAGCTCATGCCCCGAATGTCCAGGTGTGCGGTCCGGGTACTCATTGAGAACTAGTACGGGATCCGACCTTACCCCCTTTACTGGTTACAATCCGAAGTTAAGCGGACTCGTTTCTTTGCGATCGAAGGTCAGACCCCCTCCTCGAGCCGGTCGTACCGCCCTCGGAACCGGCTCGCACAGGAGGGACAGCAGAAGTGGTACACCTCGCCGTCGATCCGGGTCGACTCCCCCTCGCTGTCGACGGTGTTCCCACACTCCGCGCAGGTGAGTGCGAACGCCGTTCCCTCGAGGGAAGGCGTCCACTCCGCGTCGTCCACCAGCGTGACGTCGTAGTCGACGCCGTCCGCGTCAGGGAGGAGCCCCTGGAGCCACTCGCGGACCTGTCGCACCTGCGCACGAGCGTAGAACCAGCACTCGCCGTCGGCGGTGACGAACACGTGCTCGACGGCGTCGGCGTCCGCGATGGTCGCTTTGCAGTCGTCGACATCGGCCGCGGGAACGGTCGCCTGCACGAACACGGGGATTCCGGCTCGGAGCTGTGACTGATCCACGTCGACGGTGAATCCCTCGATGACGCCCGCCTCCTCGAGTCGCTCGACGCGGTCCGAGACGGCCGGCCCGGAGAGGCCCACCGCCTCGGCGATTTCGCTGTACGGTCGTCGAGCGTCTTCCCCCAGCAGCCGTAGGATCTCCATGTCGGTCTCGTCGAGGTCGCGCATACCGCACCGTTCGACCGGGATGGCAAAGAAGATGGCGCCCGGTGCTTTGGAATCCGATGTCAATGCCGTCGCAACGCTCACATCGAAAGTAGTAACGCACAAAGAGTAGCCATCCATATGGTGTCGTATGAGTCAGACCATTACTGTCGAAGGAATGTCCTGTGGACACTGCGAGCAGACCGTCGAAGACGCGCTCAAGGAGGTAGCGGGCGTCGAGTCGGTTACCGTGAATCGCGACGCGGAACGGGCAACCGTCGAGGGCGACGCGGAGACGGCGGCTCTCGTCGAAGCGGTCGACGAGGCGGGGTACGAGGCCAGTGCGTAACTGCGCGAACCGACTGCAGCGCTACTACCGTCGCTCTTCTACTCGCGTTCCGTCTCGAGGACAATAGTCGTATCCGCGATTCTGCGTCCGGAATCCGCAGGTGGGGCACGCTCGAACCGTTTCCTCGGATGCGTCTCGGCTCGAGCCGCGGAACAGGAACGGAACGAACGGGATGAGGAGGAAGAACACGAAGGTGTTGAAGCGCCACCAGCGGACGGCACTCACGAGCAGACTGACCAGCAGCCCCGCCACTGCCGTCGCGATTCGTGAACTGGGCATACGAGATGGAACGTTCTCGACGGCGAAAAGAAACGGGAGAGTCGGGCTCTGGATTCCTGACCGACGGGTTCGTATCGATGGATTCGCGAGTCAGTCCGCCGGCCGAGCCTCCCCCGGCGCGGAGACGCCCGGCAGGCTCGGGACCGAGAGATCGACGCGCCGGAGGAACTGTGCGTTGATCGCGACGATTACCGTGCTGAGGGACATGAGCAGCGCGCCGACGGCCGGCGAGAGGAGGATACCGATCGGTGCGAGGATCCCAGCCGCCAGCGGGAGCGCGAAGACGTTGTAGCCCGCGGCCCAGACGAGGTTCTGTTGCATCTTCCGGTAGCTCGCCTGACTCAGTTTCACAAGTCGAACCACGTCCATTGGATTGTTCTTGACGAGGATGATGTCCGCCGACTGGACGGCGACGTCCGTCCCACTCCCGATCGCGATCCCGATATCGGCCCGGGTGAGCGCCGGCGCGTCGTTGACGCCGTCGCCGACCATCGCGACCGATTTTCCCTGCGCCTGAAGCTCCGTGATCTTCTCGTCCTTGTCCTCGGGCAACACCTCTGCGAACACCGTATCGATCCCGAGATCGGTCGCAACCGCTCGAGCCACATCCTCGGAATCGCCGGTCAGCATCGCCACCTCGAGGCCGAGTTCGTGAAGCGCGTCGACGACCCGATAGCTCTCCTCGCGGATGACGTCCGCGAGTGCGAACGCGGCGACTGGGGTCCCCTCACGGACAAGGTAGACGACGGTTTGTGCGTTCTCACCTGCTCGATCGGCGAATCGCTCGAGTTCCGCTGGCACGCCGCCCTCGAGTTCCGAGAGCAGGTTCGGACCGCCGACGTGTACCCGCTCGCCATCCACTGTCGCGCGAACCCCGCGCCCCTTTAGCGCCTCAAACTCCGTGGCGGATCCCCTCGAGACGCCGCGCTCGTCGGCCGCTTCGCGAACCGCTCGAGCGATCATGTGTTCGGAGTCGCCCTCGACGGTCGCGGCGAGCCGCAGGGCGTCTTCCTCGGAGACATCGCCGACGGTCTCGATATCGACCACGCCCTGCTCGCCCTCGGTGAGCGTTCCGGTCTTGTCGAAGACGACCGTATCGAGGGTTCGGGCCCGTTCCATCGCGATGCGATCACGGACGAGCATCCCGTTGCGCGCGGCCAGCGAGGTGTTGATCGCGACGACGAGCGGAATGGCCAGTCCGAGCGCGTGCGGACAGGCGATGACGAGGACGGTAACGACCCGTTCGATCACCGTCGAATCGAATCCCACCGCGATCGTCCACGCGACGGCCGTGACGACGGCCGCGCCGAGGGCGACGTAGAACAGCCAGCCTGCGGCGCGATCCGCTAGCGCCTGCGTTTTCGATTCGCTCGACTGGGCCTCCTCGACCAGGCGCATGATGCCGGCGAGTGTCGTCTCCTCGCCCGTCGCGCTGATCCGCACCCGGAGGCTGCCGTCCCCGTTTACCGTCCCGCCGATTACCTCGTCTGTGGGACCCTTCGAGACCGGCGTCGATTCGCCGGTGATCATCGACTCGTTGACGTCCGACTCGCCCTCCTCGACGACGCCGTCCGCCGGCACGCTCGCGCCGGGCCGAACGAGGACGAGATCCCCTTCCTCGAGGTCGCTCGCGGGAACTTCTTCGGTCTCGCCATCGCTCGTAATCCGCTCGGCGGTATCCGGCATCAGCTTCGCCAGTTCGTCCAGCGCACTCGAGGCCCGCCGGACCGAGCGCATCTCGATCCAGTGACCCAGCAGCATGATGTCGATCAGCGTTACGAGTTCCCAGAAGAACGCCGACTCGGTCGGGACGGCGAGGCTCGCGAGACTGTAGACGAACGCGACGGTAATCGCCATCGAGATGAGCGTCATCATCCCCGGCGCGCGCTCTCGCAGTTCCGGGGCGGCCATCCGGAGGAACGGAACGCCACCGTAGGCGAAGACGATCACCGCGAAGACGGGGGTGAGCCACTCGCTACCGGGGAACGCCGGCACCGAGAAGCCGAGCCACGTCTGGAGCGTCTCGCTGTAGAGAAGGACGGGAATCGAGAGCAGCGTCGAGACGAAAAATCGCCGCCGGAACATCGTTTCGTGGCCGGCGTGCATGCCGCCACCGTGGTCGTGACCGCCATCGCCGTGATCGTGACCGCCATCGCCGTGATCGTGACCGCCATCGCCGTGATCGCGACCGCCACCGCCCTGAGCGTCGTCAGCACCGCTGCCACCCTGACCCCCGTCGTCGCCGTGCTCACCGTGTCCGGCGTGGTCCCCTTCGCGCTCCTGTCGGTCGCGGATCTCGTCTCTGCCCCGTTCGGCGTCGTCGGCCTCGTCCTCGAGCAGGGACTCCTCGACTTGGTCCGACCGCTCACCGTTGTCTCGGTCGGTATCGGCCGGCTCCGGATCGTCTTCGGTTCGGCGGTCGTGGTCGTCCATCGGTCGGTTCTCGACCAACTCTATGCGGTCGCGCATCAAGGAAGTGGGGCTGGCTACTCCCGGGGGAACGGTTGTGAGTCGGCCGTCGGTCGGATGAAAAGACAATTCCCGTCCCGCCGCCAAGACGCCAACATATGCGAATCGCCGTTCCCAACAAGGGCCGCCTGCACGAGCCGACGATCGACCTCCTCGAGCGGGCGGGGCTCCATCTCGAGAACGGAGCGGACCGAAAGCTCTACGCGGACACCGTCGACCCCGACGTGACCGTATTGTTCGCTCGTGCGGCCGACATCCCGGAGTACGTCTCCGACGGCGCGGCCGATCTGGGTATCACGGGCTTCGATCAGGTCCAGGAGGCACGCGTAGACAACGTCTCGGAGCTGCTCGATCTCGAGTTCGGGCGCTGCCGACTCGTCCTCGCGGCTCCCGAGGACGGCGATATCGAGCGACTCGAGGATCTGGCGGGCAAGACGGTCGCCACCGAGTTCCCGAACATCACCGAGGACTTCTTCGCCGATACCGGCGTCGAACCGGATATCGTCGAGGTTTCGGGCGCGACGGAACTCACGCCCCACGTCGAGATGGCCGACGCCATCGTCGACATCACGAGTACCGGAACGACGCTGAAGATGAACCGGCTGGCTATCGTCGACGAGGTGCTCTCGAGTTCCGTCCGGCTGTTCGGTCGCGACGACGTACTCGACGAACCCAAGATCGACGAGGTCAGGACCGCTCTCTCCTCGGTCAAGCAGGCCGAAGGGAAACGGTACCTGATGATGAACGTGCCTCGAGACCGACTCGAGGACGTCCGCGACGTCATCCCGGGGCTGGGCGGGCCGACGATCATGGACATCGCCGACGAAAACGACGATGAGGCGACCGTTGCTGTCCACGCCGTCGTCGACGAGCGAAATGTCTTCGAGACGATCACCGAGGTCAAAAACGCCGGCGCGAGCGATATTTTGGTGACCGAGATCGAGCGACTGGTCGAGTAGTCCGGTCGGTCGTGACTCGAGTGGCTGGGTACGCCGGGACTCGAGCACCGGATCGGCCCGAGTCCGGGCTACTCGAGTCGGGCGGCGATCGGTCGCTCGAGCGAGTCGAACTCGAGAAGGGAGTCGAACGCGGCGCAGTTCGCCGCCGGGCCGACAAGGCCCCGCACCCGATCGAAGCGCACGATATCGTGTTCCTCGAGCAGCGGGAGATGGGTTTCACGGAGCGACGTGTGGATCCGCTGGCGCAGTTGGTGGATCGTCGTCCCGACCGTCGGGTCGCGTTCGGCATCGGCGAGCCGGCCGACGAGCGTTCGGAGGGGGATCGGATCGTCGGTCGCGAGCACGCAGCGAAGAATTTCACACCGACGGTCGCTGTCGACGACGCGGGAGATCGTCTCCCGCGGGAGGGGACGACGACCGAGCGCACCGTCGTTGCCGAGGCGAAACCGATCCGAAGCGGTCGGCGTTGGATCAGGGTGGATCGTCATTGGCACGAGAAAGTCAGGGACGGCACATTGGATAAACGCGACCGGTCGTTTCGACGAGTGTGACTCGATTCAGGCCAGTCGGGCCCGCTGTGGCCGGAATGAACGGTCGATAATCCGGCCAAAACGGCGACGAGTCAGGTGCCCGGCATGGGAACTCGAGACGATTCGGAAACGGAGCGGTCCCCAGAACGCGAGTAATATGGTACTACCGGCTGGCGGTGAACGACTACCGGCTGGCGGTGAACGGAATCAGTCTGTAGAATGCAGATTCGAGACGATATCGCACGGACGTTCACCGACGAGACGGCTGTGAGACGGACCGGTGTACGTTCGTTCCGAAGCAGCCGCGAACCGTCTTGTGATTGCTCCGGGACATCGGTATAGCGGACCGATGAACGGACGGCAACTGGTGGCGACACCGGCTCGAGCGAAATCTGACAGCGTTACTCGAGCAGGCCGAGGTCCTCGAGCCGAGAGACGATCTTGTCGACCGCGTGTTCGGCGTCGACGGGCTTTTTGCCGCCGGTAATAACGAGTTTCCCGGAGCCAAAGAGCAGGGCGACGACCTCGGGGTCGTCGAGTCGGTAGACGAGACCGGGGAACTGCTCGGGCTCGTACTCGATGTTCTCGAGGCCCAGCCCGATGGCGATCGCGTTCAGGTTGAGGTTCCGGCCCAGATCGGCCGAGGTGACGATGTTCTGGACGACGATCTCGGGGTCTTCGTTGACCTGGATCTGGAGTTCACGGAGCTTGTCGAAGACGATTCGCAGGCTCTCGTGGACGTCGTCGGTGCTTTTCGCGCCGGTACAGACGATCTTTCCCGATCGGAAGATCAGGGCGGCGGATTTGGGATTCTGGGTTCGGTAGACGAGACCGGGGAACTGCTCGGGGTCGTAGTCGGCCCCCTCGAGGTCCATTGCGACGCTCTGGAGGTCGAGTTCCTGCCCGATGCCGGTCGACGCCACCACGTTTTCGATATTGATGGTGTCCTTCGGATCCGTCATTAGTCGCTTAAAAGGACGTATTTAAGATTTATAAAGGTTGGTACCGCCACCTGATATATCCGGTACATCCGGCTGAAATCGATCCGAGACCGTCGCCGGGTCGCGGTTGTTCACACGACCGGTAGTATCGATCCGTGACTGACCAAACCACGTGCGGTGGCGCGCGCTGGGTCGCGGTTCGCCGTCAACGGCGAACCGCGGCGCGAACATGCGCGAGGGATGAGCGAAGGAGCGAAGCGACTGAGTGAATCGGCTGGGGAGGGCGTGGCGATTCCCTGTTGCCACGATAGCAGGACGCTCGTTTTCGACAGAATTCGTCCTCGAGCCCGCAGTGGAGGGTGCGAGACGAACGGACGAGCACCCCGTGAGTGAGTCGCGAAAAACGGCAGCCTCATACTCGAGGCGCGGCGACAGTCGTCCGTGTACCTGCTCGAGTTCGGCGGCGAGGACGACGCGTTCGCGGCCCGCGAAGCCGGGAGCGCCGCGACCGGCGTGGAGGGAATCGCACCGGGACTCGCCGTCGCACACACAGTCGTCCCCGAGCGCGTCCGCGGCCTCGCCTACACCCACCGCGCGAGCGACCTCCTCGGACGGGGCGACGCCGACCTCGAGAGCGCTCGCGCGATCCTCGAGGCCGCCGCGATCGACCGGGAGGGATCGGTCGCGGTACGCGCGACGGACGTCCACGGCTCGAGCGGCGTGAGCACCGAAACGGCGGAACGCGAACTCGGCCAAATCCTGGTCGACCGAGGCTTTTCGGTGGATCTCGAGGATCCCGACCACCTCCTGCGCGTCGCGTTTTCGGAAGGGACGCTCGAGGCCGACGGGGACGACGGCGTGCTCGAGCCCCTCGAGAGCGACGGGACCGGTGACGCCGACGGCGAGCGGGTCTCCGTCTGCGCGCTCGGCTGGCTCGCGGCCGAGAGCGTCCGCGATTTCGGGACCCGCGCGCCAACGGACAAACCCTTCTTCCAACCCGGCAGCATGGATCCGCTGCTCGCGCGGGCCGTGGCGAACGTCGCCGGCGCTCGGCCGGGCGCGACGATTCTGGATCCGATGTGTGGCACCGGCGGCGTGCTCGTGGAGGCGGGCCTCGTCGGCGCGGACGTGATCGGTACCGACGCGCAGGCGAAGATGGTCGAGGGCGCGCGGACAAATTTGGAGCACTTCCTCGAGCGCGACGAGCCCTCGCCGACCGGCGTGTCGCGGGGATCGTGGCACGTGGGTCGGGGCGACGCGACCCGACTGCCGCTGGCCGACGACGCGGTCGACGGCGTCGTCTTCGACGCGCCGTACGGGCGTCAGTCGAAGATCGAAACGCATCGGCTCGCGGACCTCGTCGCCGGCGCGCTCGAGGAAGCCCGCCGGGTGGCTCCGCGAGCGGTCGTGGTCGCCGATCGATCGTGGGCCGACGAGGCGCGGGCGGCCGGTTGGGAACTCGAGTCTACGTTCGAGCGCCGGGTCCACCGGTCGCTGACGCGGTACGTGATGGTGCTCGAGCGATAATCTCCGTAACGTCTGTCGGTTATTTGTGCTAAATCTGTATAACGGATACAGAACGACTGGGGGAACAGATTTGCTGCTATCGTGGCAACACGGAGTAGCCACGCCCTCCCCAGCCGATTCGTTCGCTCGCAGGCTCGCTCACTCATCCCTCGCGCAGTTTCGGCCCGCGGCTCACAGTCCGTTCGCCGCGGCCCAGCGCGCGCCACCGCAGAAATCGAGGCAGACGTTCAGTCCTCGGTCTCGAGAACGCGGTCCCGAAGTCGCATCCCTTCCTCGGTCTCGACCGAGAGGTCGGGAACCGGGACCTTCTCACCGTTTTCGTCGATCGCGACGAAGGTGAACGTCGACTCGGTGGTCTTCTCGATCTCGCCGCTGCGGGGTTCCTCGCGCCAGGCGCGCAGCGCGACGTGGACGCTCGTCCGGCCCGCATCGTAGATACTGTCGGCTGTAACGGTG
>Ga0306883_100713_pt1 | contig 11070 bp, 17 predicted proteins | sample AntDeeMetageno83_FD_190429 | JGI IMG/M metagenome (GOLD analysis project Ga0306883, IMG submission 190429) | Saline lake microbial communities from Deep lake, Antarctica - Metagenome #83 (v2) (version 2) | ecosystem: Environmental > Aquatic > Non-marine Saline and Alkaline > Saline | place...
GAGTAACTCGACTAAGACATCGAGTATATCTTGTCGGTTGACGTTACGCTTAGTCTCATCAGAGATCTCAATTTGAGACCGTCCTAGATCAGACGCTCGATCCGGATCGATTGAGTACGTTCGCCGCTTTCTTTTAATTTCTGTATCCATATCACTGAGTATAACTTATTAGTATCATATCATACTATCATACGTGTGTATAACTAGAGGGTAAGAAAGCTCCAAGGAGTAACTAAAGTAAAGAGACCAGCCGTAGCCGGTCCCTAGATATTAGATCACCTCCTCTCTACCGGGGATCACAATAGCGACACCCATAAACAAAGATCGAATGGTGAGGACATCCGAACATCATGTCCGGTCTCACCGCCGGCTCCGTCCTCTGACTCGGTACCGCATCAAGATCGAGCGTATATTGCTCAGCTTGTCGAAACCTCTCATCGAGAGGGAGTAGCCTCTGTACATTTTTATCAAACATCTCACTCCTCCTGGTTGCTGTCTATTCTCATAGTACCACACGCTTAATCCCGACAGAGTGTGAGGATCCCCAGTCGCTGAAAATAGCCTTATTTATCAACAAACGAGATGTAACAGTTGTAACGGTTTGTAACGGTCACTATAGTCGACTACTGTTACAAGATTCAGCCTTATAAATAAGGTTAGAATCACTTTTGTAACAGTTGTAACAGTCTATTTTAATAAATAAATATATATATAATAAATAGGTATACAGTGCTGGAGCGTAGTATAAAAAATAACCGTTACAACTTTTGCCGTTACAAATCTCAATACACGGCTCTAAATAAGGCTATAATCTTGTAACGCATACTAAAAACTAAAAACGGTTTTACTTTTTTTACTGTTACAGCCTTATTTATAAAGCTATTATTGATGTTACAACCTCCAGATTTGACAAAATAAAAAGCCGTGTCCACTCAATACACGGCTCTAAATAAGGCTATAATCTTGTAACGCATACTACAAAACGACACATATAAAGAAAATACCCTTATAAATAAGGGTATAATCATCATTAGAACTCTTTTTCTCCAATTTCCAGCGGCTTATCAGCCCATCGTCCCTTATATCGACGCTTAGTGTCGTCGGAAAATATCCATCTCCGAGCGACTTTTTCTTTCAATTCTCCCAGTCTGACCGTTTTTGACTCCATACCCATCTTGCGGAGCGTCCGACCGATCTCCCACTCGATATTTTTATCCATGATCGGCGTCGCTCGATGTTCATGGATCTCAGCGATAGCTCCGATAAATACCTCCTTAACAGTGATCCCATCTCGACGCTTAGTCATCGATAATCCCAGGTACCAGTCCTCAATATCCTCCATATGAGTCTCAGCGGCGGTCCTTGATTCCTGGAGCTCATCGAGATCATCCTTTGGATACTCCCAGGTCGTCTCCTTAAGGACCTCGACTCTATGATAAGCCTCAGCATACAGCTGATCTCTATTCTCAGTAATCCAGTCGACGTCAGCCTCTTTAGTGAGCTTGACCGGGAGCCATCGACGATTACCCGTCTCGTCCTTGAGATAGTCAGTATCATTAGTCGTCATCGCAAAAACACATCCTCGCTTTATAGTGTCTGGAGTCCGAGCGTATGGAGTCCGATATTGATCCTCTGTCTTAGTGATCAGAGCTTTCACTTGCCGGACGCCGGCTCGACTGAGGATATCTCCCTCACTAAACTCGACAATCGTATTACGTGCGAGTACCTGGAAAAAGTCCTTATCACTCGAGTAAGTGGTCTCGACGTGCCATGGATCCCCCAGAGCTCGGAGACTCGATGACTTTCTAGTCCCTTGACCTCCCTCGAGTACCAGCACCTCATCAAACTGACAGCCGGGATAGAGCACTCGCTTGACTAGACCTTTCATCCAGTTACTCCCGATCGACGCATACAGTTTATCGACTGGAGCTCCAAACGCATCATTTAACCAGGTATCAAGTCGAGGCTTTTTATCCCAGACAAGCTCTCGGATATAATCTTGAGGAGGATTAACTCGGACGTTACGACTGATAGCGAGCATGGCATTAGTGACCATATCTCTCGAGACCTTAGCGAGAAAATGATAATCACTAGACATCCATCGCTGGAGATTATAAATATCTCCGTCAGTCATATCCGACCAGTTACCCTCGGGATCGAGTACCTCGGTCGAGTGTGAGAAATCATTAAATCTGAGCTTACCTTTATACTCATCGCTCTCGAGTAATCGACAGACGTTCTCCATTATTAAAAGTGGGTACTCATTTTTACCGCCGGACATTACATAATCCGGAGCCGCTGGATCTGCTACTGGATCAAGTCCCATCGCGATCAGCTCCTCGTTACTTTGTTTTAGCTCCTCCTTGTTTACTTTATTATCCATAAGTGTTTACAAGTTGTTTACAAGTCATTGCTCAGTATGATATCATATATAACGATGACTACAAAATTAACAGGGGATAAACGACAACAGATAGAGCATCACGAGGCTGAGAAACGCCGGGAGATTATCTGGAGCCTTAAAGCTCAAGGGCATAGCAATGCAATGATCGGACGGATCTTTAATATAACCAGAGTCCGAGTCGGAGTAATTGTCAAAAGTATCCCGGCTAACTATAAGTCGCCATGGATCAAGATACGACAATAAGCGTAGAGATCGACGGGAGCTGGTACGAGATACCAAACTACCGTCCGGAGACGCTCGGACTCACTAAAGCCCTGGAGCTTTTTGAGGACAGTATCCCGGATATAAAAGAGGCGTGTCAGCTCAATATCCTACACATAATGAGAGACAATCCTAAGATCGAGCCCTCTGGAGATGAGACGCTCGACTGGGTACTGCAGGGACTTAGAGAGGAGCGGATAAAATCAGCCGTCGAGCACTATCAAAAGACGCTCAAGCGGATAAAATCGAGAGAGGACGCTCGGCGTAATCCGCACCGGACCAGTATCACTGACGAGATGATCGAGGCGGCGAGGGAGTATCCGATCAGTGATATGTATGACGGACACTTACGAGGCGGCGAGGATCGGAGACGTTTCGGGATCTGTCCATTTCACTCGGAGTCGACTGGATCATTTTGTATCCATCCCGACAATCGCTGGAGTTGCTTTGGAGCTTGTAATGAGCATGGTGACTCGATCTCGTACTATCAAAAAATTAACAGTGTCTCCTTTCCGGAGGCGGTAAAAGCAATGCAATAACTACTATGACTCAAGATACAGCTCTCGATATACTAAAAAATACAAACGATAACGTCTTTTTGACCGGAGCTCCCGGGACCGGTAAGTCGTACCTTATAAATAAATACGTCGCCTGGAGTGAGGATAACGGGGAGCTCCCGGTAATGACCGCCTCGACTGGGATAGCGGCATTAAATGTAAACGGACGGACGCTCCATAGCTGGGGAGGACTCCGTAACGATCAGCCGCTCTCGGACCAGGACGTCGACGATATCCTCGATGGATACTCATACACGAATTACGTCGAGACTGAGACACTGATCATCGACGAGATATCGATGGTCTCATCATCACTGATCGAGAGCCTCAATAGGATCGCAAAAAGAGCTCGAGGACGTAATCAGTTTATGGGAGGGATCCGAGTCATTGTCGTCGGAGACTTTTACCAGCTCCCTCCAGTCAAGGGACGATTTGCTTTCGAGTCTGAGGACTGGGACGAGGGAGATTTTACCGTTGCTTATCTGACTGAGCAAAAGCGACAGACTGAGCTGGTCTTTACTGAGATCCTCCAGAACATCCGAGCGGGATTCCTTACGGAACCCCAAAAGGATATCATCCGGTCTCGCATTATTAAAGACGCTGACGAGGTTGAAAATCCAAAGATCCGACTCGATACGCATAATAAAAAGGTCGATCTCATCAATAATCGACAGCTTGAGCGGCTCAAGACGCCTCCTCAGACGTACGTTATGCAAAAAGAGGGAAAGTATCCAGACGCCATCGAGAAACTCATTAAAAACTGTCTCAGCCCGGAGAGACTGATACTTAAAGTCGGTACTCCGGTCCTCTTTACTCGTAATGATAGCGAGCTCCGATGGGTAAACGGTACGCAAGGGATCATCATCGAGCTCAAGAGTCACTCGGTAATAGTCGAGCTGACAAACGGTCTCAAGTATGAGGTTGATCCGATGACCTGGGAGGCGTCCAGTGGGTACGGTAAAAATCGTAAGATCTATGCTGAGATCAGTCAGCTCCCTCTCAAGCTCGCCTGGGCGATCACGATCCATAAGTCTCAAGGGATGACCCTGGACCGAGCGATCGTCGACGTCTCGCACGCTTTCGCTGAGGGACAGGCGTACGTCGCTGTCTCTCGAGTGAGGACGCTGGAGGGATTGCATTTCCAGGGATTCTTGAGTCAAGGATTTTTTAGAGTGAGTAAAAAAGTGATTGCTTATGACAAAACGATCAAGCCATAAGACCGAGCTCCATAAACGATATCGAGACTACCTCCATAAGTTTAAGCTGGGAGTCGATTTTACCGTCGACGAGACGACCTGGATCCCTAAAAAAAAACTCAAACAGCTCGCACTCTCGCAAGGCTACAGTCTCAAGGAGATCGGGACGGCACTTAGAGCCCTGGAGGATGACGTCGATATCGCTTTAGTATGGCACTCAAAAGATCGGACCGAGTACGTCTGTCGAGTACCGATGACAGCTAAAGAGAGACGACAGCGTGAGGAGGACGTCGCCTGGTTCGATAGCCTCCCGGGATAGTATATAATTAACATTATGATAATCGGAGATCGAATACGCCGGACGCTTCCTGGAGGAGACGTCGACATTAAAGTTATAGAGACGCAAGCTCAGCTCGATTACTATCGATCACTCGAGCCGGAGGTAAAGATCGAGATCCTCCCAGCAATACCAGACGACGGCGTTTGTGTCGCTTGCGAGGGATAAAGAAAAGTAAAAATCCACTCTTTAAATCGCTAATTCTAGCCATTTAAATACAAAAAAACGTCGAAATAGCCTTAGAATACGTCAAAAAGACTATTTTAAATACTAAAAATCCCAGTATTTAAACTGGGATTTTTACTTTACAATCAGCGTATTAAAACGCTTTGTCCGGATTAGCCGGCTCACTCGCATCGTCCTCATCTCCCTCAGACTCAAACGGTAGCTCAGCATCATCCTCGACCTCCTCTCCATCTGTAAAGGCGATCGATGCTTGCTCCTCGTCGTACTTAGCGATCGTCTCTGACAGCTCGTCAGACTGATCTAGTACGCTCGCAAGCTCCTCATCTGTACACGGACGTCCCATCTCAAACGTCATCGTGTAAAAGTCCTTAGCTCCTTTCTCCAGGACTCCAGCGAGGATAGTTTTACGCATAAATATCCCTCCCTCTTTATCGAGTTTCTGGAGATAATCGTAAAAGCTATCCAGTTTCGGATCTCGAGTCTTAGACCCTAGAGCCGCTCCCTTGACGATCAATAGAGCAAGCTCTCCGTCGGGTAGTAAGATGTATACCTCTTGGACAGTCCGGAGATTCTCGAATTGCTCTCGCATCTCTCGAGCTGGTCCTTTAGCGATCATCTTATTATCACTCCAAATCACTACAGTATGAGTCGGATGACCATGCTGAGATGATGACATCACTTGGAAACCTTGCGAGTCTCGAGCGATCAGTCGTCGTCGGATCTTTACAAACGTGACCTCGATCGGAGATCCTAGATCCTCCGTTTCCGGACGAGCGTCAGAGTCCTTACCGACCATGATCATCTTACGATAATTGACCGGCGGTCGTTTCATTGTGTCCGTACCCTCGACCTCTACAGCGTCAGCGTTTCCGTTTAACGCTACTCGGTTTAATACTGGGAGCCGTGTGCCTCCAGCTTGTACTCCGGATTGCTCCTTGAGTCGAGCGAGTTGCTCCTCAGATAGTCCGGGAGCTTTTTTAGTAGCTGGAGCCTTTTTGGTCGTTGCTTTTGTTGTTGGTGTATTTGACATATAGTCGATTATTTTAACAGTTTTATTAACGATAGAGACTATGCTCGATCGACGACTGGGGAGGATATAGTGCCTTAGAATCTTGTTAGATCCGTAAGGTCCTCTCTATCCTTTTGATCCCCAGTTGTCGACCGACCATCCTCTGTCACTTAGTATGATATCACATAATCATATGATATCAAGTATGTATTTATCCCTAGATATCATCCCTCTCATTAACTTTTTTTCCAGTCTGTTTAATTCTTTATTACTAACGACGGGCGTTTTTAAAAGTGATTGCAATTTTTTGATATATTGTATTCTGTTTAATTCTTTATTAACTTTTTTCTCTAGTTTTTCTATTGTCATAAAGTATCAATATAATCCGACGCTTTCTCGTACGCCGCAATAAAGCGAGCCTGGATCTTGAGGATCTCGAGAGCTGTTATCTCGACCGTCAGCACCCTCCTCTCTCCAGTGAGATAGATCCCGGCGTCCTCATCGTTAGCGGTCTCCAGGGAGATAAGGAGAGCTCGAGTCGGAGCCTTACCAGTGACAGACTTACGGAGTAAAGCGTACGTCCGGAGCTGACCATGATCGTTAGCCTGTTGCTGGGACCATAAAAGTCTACCTGTTTTATATTCCAGAATGATATCACCTCCTCCAGCAATATCATCAAGAGTCCCTACAATTTCAAAAGAACAGCTTTTACCACCCTTTTTATATTTAATGGTGGCGACAATAGTCTCCTCTGGACTTTCTCCTTTCGGTACGCCTTTTAACTTTAGTTTTCCTCGCTCAATCATGTTATGGACGTGCGTACCAAAAGCCATAGCTGGACTCTCACGTTTATCCATTACGCCAGTCGCGCGTTTATACCAAGTGGCGACGTTACTCTCGATAGCAATCAGGTCCGACCAGCTTATTGCCTGGACTCCGTTGTATCGGGGATGTGGGGGTAGGTTAGACATATTGTTTTTTAGAATTACGAACTCTTTGTTTTGAGTGAAGACTGGCATGATACGACTGATTCATTAACTCAAGATTTTCGATACGGTTGTCAGAATTATCTCCATTTATATGATGTACAATCTCAGTCTTTAAAAGCTTACGCCCGAGATGTTTGCTCATTATTAAACGGTGACTTAAATCATATTTTTTACCAGACTCATCTCTAGCTGAGACTTTAATTCTCTCAAGTGAATAGCCATCACTTCTTTTAACTTTGCCACCCTTCCAGTTAGAATTTTTATTACCAGTCCGGCTTTTGCCACGACAAGAGTATGAACAAAAATTGCTTGACTCTTTTCTATATAGAGCCACTTTATAAGCTTTATCACAAAGTTTACATTTCTTGTTAATCATACTATTTCAATCCCAGCCGAATAAACTTAGCCATCTTCAGAGCATTAGCCCGGGATCCGATCCGTCTCATCTCTGATCGAGTTGCACAATGACGACGCCATCCGTTCATATATCGACGATGATCTCGAGACTTGATCAGATCTCTTTTACGTTGCTCCGGAGAGCGTAATGCTCGTCGGATCCGTTCCATTAGCGTCAGTCGCTTTTTTGATTTTTGCATACAGTTTTAATTCCTAGCTCGTTTCTCATAAATAAACTCCACACCCGGGACTTCAATACCCTCACGATAATCAGCTCGGAGCTGAGTTGCGTTTACCATTAGATACTGCTCGGGGATCAGTTTAACATCGATGACTTTTACGACCAGTACCGACGTCATCCCACCTTTTGCGTCCGGAGCTTTTTGCTCAATATCAGCGAGCTTACCGACAGCCGTGTCCTCTCTCATCGTTCCTTTTTCTACTCGCTTAGCGATACGCTCCTCCTCGATCTTAGCCTTTTTAGCCTCAGCATCGATCCACATCTGACGTCGCTTTTTAAGATCGTTACTGACCTCAGTGACTTGAGTCTTAAACGGTCGAAACATATCCCGGATCTTTTTGAGTGAGTCATTGATCGGCTTAGTGATCGCTTTTTCTTGTTTGTCGATATTCTTAAGGAGAGCTCCGACCTTTTTCCCGATCTCTTGAGTCGCATTATACTCCTCTTGATTAGTAATGACAGCCGGGAGACTAGCGATAGCCTCGCTCATCTTACCGACTTGATCCTTGACCTCTGTTATTTGTTTTTTAGTTTCCATAAAAAATTATTGTTATCTCTGTTACTCCAGTATGATATCATACTATCGTATACGCCGTCCACTTTTATACACACTCTTGATCTCATTACTTTGCTGGACTCCGTTCTGAGCCTCCAGGCGTCGATATAGATCAGCATGAGCGTCGCAAGCCGTGACGTACACCTTTACGCCCTGGACCACCTTACCGTCTTTATTACAGATCAAGCATCGCATAAATGAGATATATCCTTTACCGACCTCGCCAAAATATAAACGCCTCCCAGAGCCTCGATCCGCTTTTGATGGATCGCCTGGTCCGGGGATTGTTTACCGACCTTACTCTTGACCTCGATCTCGAGATGGATACCGCCCTGGAGCACTCCGAGGATATCAGCGATCCCTTTCTTACTCTGAGAGCTCGCACGATAGCCTCCTTGACCGCCGTACATCTTAGGATCCCAGGTCCCTCCGTTATTCTGTCTCCAGCAATAGACTCCCTTGCTCTGGAGCTGTTTGATTATTTTCGTCTGGATCTGACTCTCTCCCATAGTATTTATTATATAGATTGCTGATAACTTTCGCTCGCTCCGGATCTTTATTACAGTACCGATGATGAGCTTTACGCTTACGATACTCCAGGATCTCATCCCTCGAGAGATGATGGATACAGTTACACATTTTATCTCCCTCCTCAAAGACTGGATGGATCCCGGACATCTCGTCAGCCTCTGGATAATTGCCTGGTCGATTTTTCCAGTCGAGGTACCCGACGTCTTTAGGTTTGCTCGCTCGAGTCGCTTTTTTCTTATAGTAAACGTCGTCGTCCCGGACCGAGCTGGAGATCTGAGGATGACGATGGATGGTCTCGATGACCTTATCAAAACGATCCATCGTATACCAGCTCATCGACTGAGCTCGAGTCTCGATAGCCGTATGAGTAATCGGACCATGCTCGATTATATGTTTGACGATCGCCGTAACGATCTGAGTCTTTGTAAATTGTATCGCCATAATTAGAGAGGAGGGGAGCCGATACAGTATCAGCTCCCTTGACTCTTTAATTGTGTAAAGGACTTGTCTTACTGACCGTCCTCGCTTGAGGTATCAGCGTCATCTCCCTCGAGGAGAGGATGATCTTTACCTAGTTTTACCACGTCTCCAGCTCGTACCGGAGTACCATCTGGGAGATCTGGAAACTCGTCGCCCTCTCTGACTGTATAGTCGACCATCTGATCGAGCTCAGCTTGCTCCTCTGGAGTCGGAGCGGTTGCCGCATCATCCTCAGCGTCAGCCGGCTCTCCACTGGTCGTCACGTCGTCAGCACTTGGAGCCTGGACTTGAGTGTCAGCTGGTACAGCCGTACTCGTCGGAGTTGCCTCGTCGCCTTGCTCAGCTAGAGCCGCCTCTTTTGCTTTGTCGACTCCTCCAGCCGCTACACCTTGACCGGTTGTCGGTCCCTCAGTATTTAGATCTGTCATATAGCTATATGATTATTTTAGTAAAGCGATGACTAGCACCGCTCTCGATCCCCGGGAGTCTCCACCCTCCAGAGACCGGGAGCGAGGTTACTCGCTTTTACAGTGACACTTGAGCGATCCGACCATACTCATCATTTGACCAGAATCCGGATCTCTCTCATCGACCGATATCTCTCCAGCCCCTCGACAGTCCTCGCACCGTTCCACGATCATACCTTCGACAGTGCTCTCGACGTTACCGCTGTTTATATGTTTTTTGACCGGCATTGTCACATCTCCCTCACTGATCTCGTCAGCGATTTGATATAGAGCCTCAGCTATATCAGTCTCGTCAGTTGATTCGATATCGATTTTAATTTTATATACTTTTTCCATCATACTCTCGTAAGGCTTAGCTCCATTAAATCGCAATCAGCAAGGTCCTCTCCGTTGTACTCAGTGGCGGTAAATCCAACACTGACCGATCCCTCTCCTTTATAGTAATCTAGTAAAATGCTCAAGTGATACGTGCTCCACTTGAGGAGCGAGTGATACCAGCTCGGATGAGCATACTTAGCGAGCTCATAAATAATCTCCGTTCTATTTGTTGTTATCTCTTTTTTGTTAGCCATAATTTATATTAACATGCTAGTACGATATCGTATAGCATATCTGGGGATAGCATGATATTATAAATAGGTGAGGAGGTTGTTAGCCCTCACACTTTATCGCTCTACGTTGTAAAACAAGAGCACTCGAGCGGATCCGTTATCTCTTTTTTTACCGAGGATCCGATCAGCTGACAAAAAAGCCCCCAGAGATGGAGGCTTTTTTGTTTGTGCCGTTGCTTATTTATATTTTGCTTTGGCGTACCAGTACGGGATCTGAGTCGCAAGGAAAGCGACCACCGCCTCACCATAGACCGCAATCTCATCGACTGGGAGCTCACCTCCATCAGCCCAGTTGATAGCTACCACACCGATAAATGACGCCGTACCAGCAAAAAATCGGAGGATAGTATTCTTATTTTCAGAGAAACGGATCCGATTAGCTGACTTGACTAGCTGAGTGAGCATCGACACGATAATCGGGACGAGCAATAATATAAGTGATTCCATAATTATTTACTTAATAGATTTTTAATACCGCTTACAAACGACTCGACGACGAGCGGCTTGTAATCAGTGATCTCGTAATGAGCGTACACTGGTAACTCATGGATCTTTTTCATCCGCATGAGCTGGACAGCGAGATCGATCTGACCCTCAGTCGGCTCAGTGGTGACAGTGAGACCCTCGTAACAGATACCGTAAGCGTACCAGTTAGGCTCTCCGGACTCGATCTGTTCGTTAGGACCTCCAAAGATTTTCTCTAGTCCGGGGAGCGGATTACTCAGACGTCCAGCGTGCCACGCCGCTTTATCTTTAGGTACAAACTCGACGACATACTTAGCGTGTCGAGGGATGTACCAGTGATACGATCCAGACGCCGTACCGTTGATAATTTCGTTAACAGTACCA